>RCMY010001189.1_pt1 | contig 24803 bp, 20 predicted proteins | sample 2041341 | NCBI WGS metagenome assembly RCMY01 (sample SAMN09708234, study PRJNA481090) | Marine sediment metagenome, whole genome shotgun sequencing project.
ATCAGAATTAAAATAGCAGGGACGAATACAGGGACTTTATAGCCCTTTAATTCAAGTATTTCCAAAAGGCCAGGAATTAGTAGGCCGAGTATGATGACAAACACAAAGAACATTACGGTAAACTCACCATTTACCAGTAGTTTCATAGCTTCTAATTGAACCTCTGAACCAGCCCAGTAGCCCATGATCATATGAACTATCAATGCCAATTCAATAATGATCAAGCCTAAATCGATCTTACTGAATAAATTTCTTTCAAAATGTGATTTACTTAATAGGATAATCGTGGCGGCGGCTGTTGAGAGTCCCGAGGTTAAAAATAAGGGGCCCAATATTGCATTGTTCCATAATGGCCGCGCATTAAAAGCCGAAAGCAAAATACCAGTGTAAATGCCCAGTACAATTGACAAGGGTATTAAGGCATATGCCATATTCATTCTATTTTTCACCACGAATTTTTGAAACTTCTTCAAGAAATCAAACCTTAAATTCCATTTGGGGAATATTTCATTGAAATAGCTAAACACCCATAATATAGATAAAGGTGTAATTAGCAATAAAACCCAAGCTCCCCAAGACATAGGAGACTCTATTCTTACTGTAGTGTAGAGTCGCCAGAAATAGATTTTATGTGTTAGATCGTAAAATAATGCAGCTAAACCCACAATAAGTGATATAGATGCAATTATTGCTGCATATTTCACTGTGGTTGGAGTTTCTTTTTCCTTTTTGAGAATAGTAAATAACGCTGCAAAAAATAACAAGCCAGCAGCCAAACCACCTAAAAAAAGATAAACTGATATGGGCCAATGCCAAATCTGTAATGAAGGATCGATATTTGGTATATTTCTACCACTTGTAAATAGTTCTTCTTCCATTTTTAGGGGATTATATTAAATAATAAACATGCGGTTTTGTGCCAGCTTCAGGAGCAAGGGTTTTATGCTTTCTTTTTTTGAGTAATTGCGAAACTTCACTATTGGGATTTTCCAGATCACCGAAGTACATGCATTTTGTGGGGCAAACAGAAACACAAGCCGGAAGCTGGCCTTTTTCCAATCTATGATGACAGAATGTACACTTATCCACATACCCATCAGGGTGTTGGTACCTGGCATCATAAGGGCACGATTCAATACAAGCTCCACAACCAATACATTCATCAGCGGTTACCAATACTATACCACCTTCAATAATATGACTTGCACCGGTTGGGCAGCAACGTACACAGGGGGCGTTTTCACAATGGTTGCATCGTTCAGATCTTAACTCCAATTCCAAATCGGGATAAGCACCTTCGACCCGTTCCGTAATCCAATCCCTGCAATACCCAATGGGAACATTATTTTCGGTTTGGCATGCAACTACACAGTCACTACAACCTACACACTTTTTGGTATCGATTACCATTGCATATCTCATACTGCTATTGTTTTAGTTGGGTCTACAGTTAGTATTTTCACGAAATTTCCACGCATACCAGTTCCACCCATTATAGGGTCTATGGCGACTTGACTGATCAATTGGGTATCGCTGGCTCCTTTGCCATGGGCCCTGCCCAACTTTTTATTGTTATGGCCAAAACCGTGGACCATATACACCGAATCCCATCGTATTCTTTCGGTAACTCGAACTCTGATAGGGAATGATGATTGAACCCCGTCTTGATTCTCGAGCCATACATATTGTCCTTTCTTCAAATTCAATATCCGGGCGACCTTTGGATTGACCCATAAGTCGTTCTCGCTCTTTAGATCGTTTAGATTTGGGTTGTTCACTGTTCTACTAAACGTATGCATAGGCGATCTTCCATAGTTTAATCGGTAGTAACCAGGCTGTGGTTCCGGGTGTTGTGTAAATTTTGGCATGGGGTCAAACCCCTGTCTTTCCAAGGCAGCTGAATAGAACTCAATTTTACCGCTATTCGTATAAAATTCATAATCCTGACCATCTTCCAAATACATAGGGCCTGATTTTCTTTTGAATTTTTTCACCCCAATTTTTTCCATTTCCTCCAAAGAGGTTCCCATCTCTTTCAGTTGCCATGCAATGACCTCTTTATAATCATCGTATTTAAAAAAGTCATGGAGCCCTAGTTTTTCACCTAATTGTTTGGCAATCCACCAAGCCGGTTTAGAATCGAACCTGGGTTCAACAGCCGGCATCCTTAAAGCAATTGAAGGTTCCCTATTGGTAGCGGACCTGATACCATCATAACGCTCCAGGTACGTACATTCCGGTAATACCACATCGGCATATCCTGTGATTTCCATGGGCATGGTATCTATAACGACCATAAAATCCAAGGCGTCAATGGCCTCTTCAAGTAACTTTTTATTTGGAATGGAGTTGTTTAAATTGGTACCCGCCACCATCCAAGCTTTTATAGGATGTTCATTTTCCTCTGAAGGTATTGAAGCCCTTATCAATTCATTGGTAATACCCATTTCTGCAAATGGATATTTTTCCCCAATTTCTTCCCATCCCCATTTTGGAGTAGGATAGGGTGGTTGGGGGAATTTAGGAACACTAATTTTTTCCTTAAAATAAAATCCGCCTCTTCGACCCCAAGAACCTAATAATCCATTCAAAATGGCCATAGCTCTCGCCCTTTGGGTGTCATCACCATACCAGGTTACATGTCTTCCAGGATGTATAATGGTAGCTGGGGCAGCCGCGGCCATAATACGAGCAGTTTTTCTGATTTCCTCAGGTTTGATCGTTGTAATTCCGTAGGCCCACTCAGGGGTGTACTCCTGTACATGGGCTTTCAATTCCTCAAATCCCAATCCATACTTATCTACATATTCCTTATCATATAAATTTTCATTTATAAGCACATGCATCCAGGCGAGTAAAAGGGCAATGTCGGTTGAGGGCTTAATAGCCAACCAATGTTGTGACTTACTGGCCGCAGTGGAAAGTCTCGGATCTACGGCAATTATCGTGGCACCGTTATCAATAGCATCTGACATTTCCTGTACTTGGGTGTTGTGCATATTCTCACCAATATGGGACCCAATCAATACCAAACATTTGGTGTCACGGATATCTGTTGGTTCAGGGGAGCCTACCCAGGCCCCAAAAGTGAGACCAAATCCTGTCTCCCTTGGGCCACGACACTGTGCATAGGCGGGTTCTGCTATGCTATCAGATCCAAAGGCCTTGAACAAATGTTCAAAATGCGTTCCTGGAGCCCCATGTTTTAATAACCCCATGCTTTCAGCACCATGATCATCTTTAATGGCTTTCATTTTTGATGCAATTAGGGTCAATGCTTCTTCCCAACTAGTTTCGACAAATGTTTCTTCACCATCAACGATCTTACGTACCAAAGGCATTTTTAAACGGTCGTTATCCGAATACATGCCAACGCCACCAGTCCCCCGTGGGCATAGCCTTCCATTACAATGGGGATCTATATCATTACCAATAATTTTATGGATTACACCTTTATCATCGGAATGAACCCAAGCAGCACATTTCCAAAAGCACACTTCACAATAAGTGGCTGTTTGTTTTAATTTTTTAAGGGAGTTCTGTAAGCCCAAATTCTCTAGATATGAATTTACGCCAAGGGAATTGAAAGTTGATGCGGCGGTGGCGACACCACCCAGACCTAATGCAGAAATTCTGATAAATTTCCTTCTGGAAGTACTCATAGATTCTTGATCAAAATTATGGTATAAAATTACAAGGGGAATAAGCTATGAATTATGACAAATATCATATAATCAATACTTTAAGTGTAACATTTGTTACATAGATTAAATAAAAATCTCCTTGATTTATGTTGTATTTTTGTTGTAGGGAATACTTAACTGAATGAAAAACAGCTACTTTGATAGAATTAAAAAATATGCTCCTTATGGACTCTTGATTGTTATCATCAGCATGTTAATTTTAATCAAGTATTCTAATTTTGGAAAAAAAGACCTTAATAATGACTCAAAGTACACTGAAATATCGAATCAATCTGAAAGTTGTTTAAACTGTCATGCAAATACAAAAGGGTTTTCAGCTTACCATGATCCACAGATTATCGGTTGTGTGAGTTGCCATTTGGGAAATGGCCTCGAAAATGATAAGGATAAATCGCATAAAGGGATGGTACTCATACCTGGCAATCTTAGTAATGCAGAACAGACCTGCGGTAAATGCCATGCTAGTGAGTTGTCAAAAATCAAGACTTCCTTGATGAGTACGAATAGCGGAATAGTTGCCGTTGATAAATACATTTTTGGTGAAGTGGAAACTCCCAATGACCATTTCCACATAGAGGAAATAAAATACACAGCTTCCGAAAAACATTTAAGGGATTTATGTGCCAATTGCCATTTGGGAGCTGAAAAGGTCGAATTAGGTGAAATTAATCAGTTGAGCAGGGGTGGAGGCTGCATCGCATGCCATCTGAACTACTCGGAGAAGGCAAAGACAGACTTGGTTGCGTATCTTGATTCGGATAAAAAAACCTTACCTAAAATACATCCATCAACAGATATTTTTGTGAATGATACCCATTGTTTTGGTTGCCATAGTAGATCAAGCAGAATATCAACCAATTATGAAGGCTGGCACGAAACTTTATTGGATACAAATGAGGTGAAGGATAAACCTGGATATAGAGTTTTGGAAGATTTAAGGGTTTATGCCAAAATGGATGAAGATGTGCACCATGCCAAAGGTATGCTATGTATTGACTGCCATTCAAGTCATGAAGTCATGGGAGATGGCAAAGTATATGCCCATGAAGAAGAGGCGGTGGCGTTACAATGTGCGGACTGTCATTTTATTGGTAAGCCCGAAACAATTGCTTATGATTCTTTGGATAATGAATCCCTTCTTGTGTTTATGCACAGAAAATATTCCCATTCCGACAAACAAATTATAGTAGTCCAAAAAGACAAACATCCATTGGTAAATACATATGTTGATGGGGATCAAGTGTATTTAATTGGAAAGAAAGATGGTGAAATACATGAGATAAAGCCCCAATCCGAAGTATGTTCTAGAGATAATGCCCATAAAACCGTTAGTTGTTCAACCTGTCATTCCTCATGGACAAATAAGTGTATTGGCTGTCATAATGTGTATGATAAAGAGGATATAAATGGTTTTGACTTATTGGACAAAAAAGACGTTAAGGGACAGTGGGTGGAACATGTTGCTGAATTTTTAACATCGTATCCTGCACTTGGCGTTAGGGAATCTGATAAGGGCAAACAATTTGAACCGGCTATACCGGGGATGATTATGACCATTGATAAGGGCAGTTTTGAAAATGGTAAGGCTGGCGAAGATATTGCCTTTCATAGATTGTATGCCCCTAATTCACCACATACCACAACCAAAGAGGTACGGGATTGTAAATCTTGCCACACCAATCCGTCCGCTTTGGGATATGGTTCTGGCGATTTGAATTACCAAATTGTTGAAGATCGGGGAACTTGGCACTTTTCACCAGATTACGCCTTAAATTCAAATGACGATTTACCTGAAGATGCCTGGGTAGGCTTCCTAGATAGCAAAAACCAAAATAAGATCAATTCAACAAGGACGGATTTTAGGCCATTGTCTATTCAAGAACAGCAACGATTGCTTTTGGTTGGTGCTTGTTTGCAATGTCATTCAGAAGATTCCAATGTGATGCAGCATAGTTTAACTGACTTTGAAAAAATGCTTGATAATTTAAACGAGCAATGTATTTTGCCAAATTGGAATATTGATGAATTGACCAAAACAAAATAAAAAATCCCAAAAGAATGTGATACTTTCATTTACCATAACATTTAAAATTTACCACATCATGAAAAATTTCAGCTTTTTATTGTTTCTCTTTATTTTAGTTTCAAGTTGTAGTCCAAAAGAAACTACTAGCCTTTTTAATGGAAAGGATTTGACGGGTTGGCATATAGATGTCCCTATGATGGATAGTATCCCTGAAGCCATTAATCCGTTTATTGTAAGAAATGGTATGCTGGTAAGTTTAGGAACGCCACAGGGCCATATCATTACCGATAAGGAATACAAAGACTATAGATTGGATGTGGAATATAGGTTTGCAGGGGAACCTGGTAATTGCGGGGTTTTGGTATTTGCATCAACGCCTAGGGCATTGTACAAAATGTTTCCAAAATCGATAGAAGTACAAATGATGCATGAAAATGCCGGAGATTTTTGGGTCATTGTTCAAGATATTGAGGTAGATAATATGGTGGAGCGTAGAGGCCCTAAAGAAGAGTGGGGTATAACCGAAGGTAAAAAGCGTCGTATAGTGAACTTAACCGATGATTCTGAAAAACCTTTGGGGGAGTGGAACCACATGAAGATCGAATGCCTTAAAAATGAAATTAAAGTTTGGGTAAATGGCGATTTGGTCAACTATGGTTACAATGCCACGGCAGATAATGGGCAAATTGCTTTACAAGCAGAAGGTTCAGAAGTTGAATTTAGAAAAGTTGAACTTACTCCAATTACAAAATTGAGCGATTAATATATTCTTAGAACGCTATAAATTACCAAATAACCAGTATTAACCATGAAGTACACAGCGCTTGTATTATTTGTTTTAGCATTATCATCATGTGCTACACCAAGGCAGTATAAAAAACTGAAGACCCACAAGTATATCAAACCAGTAGATACTGAAACCAGGAGTATTGATTATCAGGAATCATTTACTTATTTGATTGATGGGGTGGGTGCTACCAATAATTTTCCTGGAGCAAGATTAAACAAATTCGTTAGGATAAATGACAGCCTGTACGAGGCTACCATTACGCCTGAAAACGTTCCAATAAATCCCAGCCCATGGTACGCCTTTAAAATATGGGCCAAAGAAACAAGGACGTTGAATGTACGTTTGGCATATGGAGAATTTTGGCATAGGTACAATCCAAAAATAAGCTCGGACGGTGAACATTGGGAAGCTTTGGATTCCACCTTGGTTCAATTAGGTATTGATAGTACATCGGCAACCATAAAACTTAACATTGATAAAGACACACTCTGGGTAGCCGCTCAGGAAATTCAGGACACTAGAAGGGTCGGGGCATGGATGAATTCATTCAAGAACAATGAATTGGTTACTATAGGAACAGCTGGCGAGAGTGTTCAAGGCAGGCCGTTATTTCATATGAATATAACCAAGGGTGATAATAAGGACAAACCTGCGATAATTGTTATCAGCAGACAGCACCCGCCAGAAGTCACAGGTTTTTTGGCCATGAAAGCCTTTATAGAAACCCTTATTGAAGTAGGGGGCGAAAATAGTTTTTTTGATCGGTATCGACTCATGGTTTATCCGCTTATGAACCCTGATGGGGCTGATCTGGGGTACTTTAGACATAACACAGGCGGTGTTGATTTAAATAGGGATTGGAGTGTCTATAACCAACCTGAAATAGCACAAATAACCCAACATATGGTCAATGAGACCAAAGAACATAAAAATAATGTGCTTTTAGGGCTCGATTTTCACAGTACTTTTCATGATGTGTATTACACACCGCATGAATCGGTAAAAAGAAAGATTCCCGATTTCACAAAAACATGGTTAGAGCAGATTAGAGTTTCATTGAATATCGAGGATATTAACGAAAGCCCTGGAAAAGGCGAGCGGCCTACTTCAAGTGCGTGGTTCAATAGACAATTCGGGGCCACGGGCATTACTTATGAAATCGGGGATAAAACCCCTAGGGAATTTATAAAGAAAAAGGGAGAGGTCTCTGCTCATGCTTTGATGGATTATTTTTTGAATCTTAAATAGACATATGATAAAAAACTTTTTAAAAAAGTACCAATACCAATAGTTTGAAAGCTAAATGATAAAAAAATCGTTTTACTAATTTTACTATGAACAAGCTCTTTTCTGCCTCCGTAATCGTAACTTTAAAGGTCAAAAAATAAGTCCTTTTAAAACTATTCTCTGTTTTATAGGTCTAAACAATATGATGCATTTGTAAAAGCAGCAACCTGGAGTTTTAAATTGACACAACCTTGAAGAACGAAGCTGATTTTATTCAAAGATTGACTAGCAGAAGATATAAGGACAAGGCATTTGCCGAATTATTGGATCTTTATCAGCAGCGCTTGTATTGGCATATTCGAAAATTGGTGCTTACTCATGAAAATGCCGATGACGTGCTTCAAAATACATTTTTAAGGATTTATAAGAGTCTTCCCAATTTTAAACAACAAAGCTCGCTGATTACATGGATGTATAGGATAGCGCATAATGAATCGCTTAGGTTCCTCGAAAATGAAAAGAAGAAACACCACGAGTCATTAGATGATGAGGACAACAATTACCTGAACATTTTGACAGAGGATGTTTATTTTGAGGGAAGTGAGGTGCAATTAAGATTACAGCAGATATTATCAGAACTACCGCAAAAACAGCGAAAAGTATTTCAAATGAAATACTATGATGATTTAAAGTTCCGTGAAATGGCCGATATTCTTGGAATAAAGGAAGGAACATTAAAATCTAGTTATTACAATACGGTAAAACATATTGAAGAAAAAATACTTGCTGTTGAACTTTTAACAAAAAAAAAGGTCTAAATAGTATGGAATCATTGAACAAAAAAATAAATATGGAGAAAAGTGCCGATGACCAAAAGGCCTTGGACAAAAAAATACAGAGCGTCCATACCAAAGATTTAGGCTTTGATATACCCCAAGATTATTTTTCCAAATCAAAAATTGAAATTTTAGAGAAGGTGGGTAATGAAGATAAGGGTAAACTAGTATCCTTATACAGCAATAAAATATTCTGGGCCGCTGCAGCTGCCATTGCACTTTTGATTGCAATTTCGATATATAGAACAAGCTTGGTTCCTCAGATCGATGCAATCCCTACAATTGTATCAGATACAATTGAACGATTAAATACTGAGGGATTGGTGAACGTAGATGCTGAACTAGGGGAAAGGGATATTCTAATTACCTCACTATTTGTTGAGGAAACTGAAATTGATGAATTTGTAAATAACTATATGTTGGAAGAGGCAATATCCGATGAAATCAATTTCAATTAAAAAATACAGAATCATGAAAGCTATAAAAATACTTGTCGCCATCTTATTTATGCTGATTGCAGGGGTTTCGAACGTATGGGCCCAGGAAAAATGGGATATAGAAAACTTAACAAAAGATCAAAACGAACTTCTGCAGGCCCAACGTGAATTGATCCGAGCGAACCGAGAAGCCGTTAAAGCCAGTCTTAGTGAAGAACAGTTGGCTATTTTGCAAAACCAAGCACTTTCAAAAAAAGAAAGGCAAGAGATGTTGGTCGCATCGTTCACTGCAGAACAGAACGCGTTAATGGCGGAGAATAGGTCAGGGGCACAAAAATTGAAAGAACAATTCAGAACTTCACTCACCGCAGAACAACGAGAGCAAATACGTGATAGAATGAACACTAGAAAAGGAGAGAACAGGAATGAGTTGCGTGAATCTGTTAAGGAAAAAAGAAAACAGAAAGCAAAAAACGGTAATTAAATCTTGATTTACATTTAGTACAAGTGATCAGGACAATTTATTGATCACTTGTGCTCGTTTTTATATATGAAAAAACTTTTCACTTTATGGTTGATTGTATTGGGGTTACACTGTGTGTTTTCCCAAGAGAAAACCGGTAGTGAAAATGAAGTCGACGAAATAATCGACAATCTTCTCATGGAAGACCAAGATATGGAAGCCTTTATGGAATCTATTACCGATTTTCAATTCCTCTATTTTTCTGTCAATTATACTAATGATACTTATTTTTCAGGCCGCGATATCGGTATTGACCAATACAATGTACGTCCCCAAATTACCTATATGCATTCCAAAGGGTTCTTCGCAAGCCTATCGGGTGTCTATTATAGTGAATTTACGCCCAATTGGGATTACAGTACTACAACTTTAGGCTATGGTACTTACTTGGACAAGAAGAAATCGGTAAGATTGTATGCTTCCTATTCAAGGTATTTTTATTCCGATGGCGTGGAAAACCCTTTTACCAATGACATAAGTCTAGGACTGGGCATTAAAAACAAGAAAAGGACTTTTGGGACCCAACTTACTGCCACCTATTTGTTCGGAGACGATAATTCGTTTCAGATTACCTCAAGAAGTTTTGTAGCTTTTGGGTTGCTAAAAACAAAAAAAGTAGTTTTAAAACTAAGGCCTCAATTAAGTATAGTTGCCGGACAACAAACTTTGGAATTAGCGCAGACATCATTTCAGAATGGAACAATAGTGACCGATTATTTGGAGAATGATGTATTTGACTTGATCAATACCCAAGTGAACTTCCCACTTCAATTAACTACGAACTCATTTGATTTTGAATTGGGTTATACCTTAAACTTACCATCAGCGTTGGATAATGAGTCCGACTTGCCAACAACGGGATATTTTAATCTTTCCATCGCTTATATGCTCGATTTATAGCCATTCTATCCGATGTATTTTTCCTTAGATAAGGGAGACTTTTATTTACCTATAATCACTAGATGATCCTGGAAATGGCCCACCAGATTTTCAGCTTCATATTCCAATACTACGACCAACGATGTTTATGAAATCGCGGATAAAACCCCTCGGGAATTTATAAAGAAGAAAGGGGAGGTTTCTGCCCAAGCCCTAGTGGATTACTTCCTAAAATTAAAATAACCCGAACATTTATAAGAATCTTTGTGATTATTTAAATTAACGGTGTACTAATGGGTAAACACTTATAACATAAACAATGGAAAATACTTTCAAAAAAAGCGATTTTAGAAAATGGCTTATCAAATTCTATTAATGCGAACACAAGGAATTCAAAAGAATATTGGGGATAAAACAATAGGCTTAGAACGACAATTCTTCTATCATTATTGGATAGTAACTGAATAGTAGATAGTAATAATGAAAAGTACCACCAATTGTACTGCCAATAATTGTATTGAACGATTTACATTTTTGAATTTTAAAGCCGCTATTTTTGAATTTATATATATCTGTTGCCCCAATTGATCAAACAACTCAACCTCATCCAAACTTATATGATAAAAGGTTCTGGAAAATTCCTTGATGCTACCATATTTAGAAATAACATCCCCAAAGAAAAAAACATTCTTATCATATTTTGCTTCAATATGTGGCATAAAACATTTAATACTGAAGTAAATTGATCCCCCTGTAAAAATAAACCAGAGTCCCAATAGCACATATAGTAATTGATATGTTCCTGCCTGCTCTATCACCAATTCAAGATTCTGGTAGACAAAGTTCAATAAAATACCATAGAATGACAGAATCAGACCCGCCTTTATTTCTGAAGCTCTAATTAGTGATGCCACATAATTAATACTACCCCAATAATGATCTACTAATTCTTCTGCATGTCCCCCTACTTCGGAAGAACTCTTAAAAGTTATTGCCTTATCCTCTTTTTTGGATTTTTGTGGTTGCTTCATACAATTCAATTTTAGTTGATTGATAGTTTTTTCATACACTAAGGCTATCAACCAACGAAAGATAGTAAATACATTAGAATTTTCGGTTTTATTTCTATCCTTGATCATTAGCGTGATATTGTGCCTTGGACCTAATTTGTAGTACATTCCCCTAAATGCTCGAGACTGGATAATTATTTTGGGCTATTGGGACGATCATACGTATGTTCCGTCCTTGTTCGCTACATTTTATTATGGAGATGCATTAATTTACAGTTTATTAATAGATCAAAACCCGATTATGAAACCAAACAAGCAACTTTTTATTTTAATTGTTAGTACACTACTGACCTTCAGTAGTGCTTCCTTTGCCCAAGGTCCTCATGTAGTTACATTAAATGTGGATACTAATGAATTAAATAAAGGTAACCCTGATGCAGCTTTTTCTTTTATAGTTAGCTCGGGGACGCAGGTAGAAAACATTGATGACCCCGTAAATTTTACAATAACAGTGAAAGGGAATGATGAAATAGAATGGGTTGGCGCATCATCATCGGGGGCCGCAGTAAGTATTGATGAGATAGAGATAGTTGCTGATGAGACTAAGCCTAATCGGGAAAAGATATTTAAAAAAAATAAAACGCCTGGCAAGATAAATAAGGGGAAGAAAAAAGTGAAAGCAAAAGTAAAAGATAAATCCAAGGGTAATACCTATAAATATATCATAAGATTCAGCATTGGGGCATCAAGCTTTAAAATTGACCCAAAAATCAAGGTACCATAAACTTCGATTTCTATATGCATATGACGAATTATCGTTTCATTAAAATAGTTATCATTAAAAAAGCCTACATAATCCTGGGCTTTTTTTTTATTTTATGTGCCGATGTTTCTGGTCAGGACCAGGTAGTTGCCGATAGGCTAGAATTAATCTATACCAGTGGGGAATTTGAAGAAAAAGACAGATTGCAATTGCTTGACGATCTTGCCTCAAGTCATCCGAATCCTATAAAAAAGTTACAATTTAGTGAAGAACTTCTACGCAGGGCAAAAGCTGCTGATTCTACTCTGCGTATTAGTAATGCTTATATGCAAATAGGAAATGCCCTAACGTTAAAAGGTGACCTGAGCCAGGCATTGGCAAGCCTTTTTGAAGGCATGAAAATGGCTGAGAAATTAGAAAGTAAAAAAAGACTTGGAACTTTTTATATAGCTATTGCCGGGGTCTATGCTAGCATGAGCAATAACCAAAATACAACCCAATATTATAAAGATGCCATCAAAATTTTTAAAGAATTGGGTGATTCATTGAACTATGCGTATGCCATGGAGAATTTGGGAGATTATTACAATCTAACCCTAGCCAAACCAGATTCCGCTTTGCTTTTCTTTAAAGAATCTGAGGCAATATTCAAAGTCAAGGATTCTAAAGTCGGGATTGCCTATAACTTGGGAAATATGGGATTGGCCTATGCGCAATTGGGGCAAAATACAATTGCAGAGGAGAATATCAGTGGTGCGATTACGCTACTTGAAGACCTTGGGGATTATTATCCTATTTGTGTATATCTCACTTATATGGCAGATATGTATGTGCAACGTGATGATTGGGATGCAGCTTTTGGTTATGCGGAACGAAGCCTGAAATTGGCAAAACAGTTTGGGCTTAAGGAGCAGATCAGTGATGCCTATCTTAAACTGTCAGAGCTTCATGAAAAGAGGGGCAATGTGTTAGAATCTTTTAAATTATATAAAAGCCATATTACATTTAAAGATAGTGTACTGAATATTACCCAGGTTCAAAATATGGCTAGCCAAGAGTTAGCCAGAAAGCAAATCGAGGTAGATTTGGCAGCACAAAGAAATAAAAACCAGATAAACATAACAATCGGAACCGCAATTGCTTTATTCTTAATAGGCCTTCTAGCTTTTGGTTTGTTTAGGCGTTATCGGTTTATACGAAAAACCAAACAGATCATTGAAGAAGAACGGGATCGCTCAGAAAGCTTACTTCTAAATATACTTCCTGAAGAGACTGCCGCCGAATTAAAGGCAAATGGTACCGTAAAAGCCAAGAAATACGATGCTGTTACTGTGCTGTTCACAGACTTTAAGGGTTTTACCAGTTATTCGGAAAAGCTATCGCCAGAAGCTTTGGTAGAAACCATAAGTTTTTACTTTTCAAAATTCGATGCGATCATAGAAAAATATGGCTTGGAAAAAATAAAAACGATAGGGGACGCCTATATGTGTGCCGGGGGATTGCATGATAATACCAAAGACCATGCCCACCGAATGGTATCGGCGGCTTTCGAAATAGCTGGCTGTGTTGAGGAAGCCAAAAAAGATGTAGCAGCCAGTGAGCTGACTTTTGATATACGCATTGGGATTAATACAGGCCCTGTAGTCGCTGGGGTAGTGGGAACCAAGAAATTTGCCTATGACATTTGGGGCGATACGGTGAATGTAGCTTCCCGAATGGAGTCGATGTCAGAACCCGGGAAGATCAATATCTCATATAGCACCTATGAATTGATAAAATCAGATTTTGATTGCGAGTATCGCGGGGAAATAGAAGCGAAGAATAGGGGCAAAGTGAAGATGTACTTTGTAAATACCCTAAAAAATTAACCTTCTAAAACAGCTTCGGTAAGTAAATGTGGTTTTTCGGACAAAAATCGTAAGGACTCGTCCTATATCATTTTGTTGTTTTTCCCAAATTCACTATATTAATTACATCCTCACTATAATGTTGTGTGCAGCCTCCCCATTTTACTATTATAGAATGTGTAGTATTTAATTATTAACCATCTAAATAAGAAAATTATGGCAAATACTAAGGTATTTTTACTTGTTGACACAGATAACATTTCTGATGATACGAGTGTAAAAAAAGAGAATAGTGTGATATTTTACGATAATCGGGGGGATCGGCCTGGCAATGGTAAAGAATTTGACTCGAAAATCGATAAAGCAAAAAAAATAATCTGGAAGGGTAAAGTTATGCAAAATTTCATGGACAAAGAAGATTCAGTAAGTGATACTGTAGACATAATCAAAGTAGAACACACATCAGGTGCTCATCTATTGAAAAAAGATATTTATACTGGTAATAATACGGTAGTTGGTGAAGTTAAGGACGACGATGAAGTAGGAATTGAAAATTATGAGATAACAATAAGAGTTAATCGACACGGTACATACGAAGAATATAGTATTGACCCAAAAATGCATACATGACCTAATCTATAACTATGTCTTTTAAGGCAAAAGCCTTTTATCTAATTGGCTTCTTTTGTTTTGTTATTCAGCTAATTTCTGCTCAAGACCAGAAATTGGCAGATAGCCTTATTGCTTTATACAAATCCGGAAGCTACAAGGATAAGGAAGTTGTGATTCTCAGTAACATTGCGTTTAACGAGATACACCCCGAAATAAAACTTGAATATTCCGAGATCCTGATAAAAAAGGCCGCTTCGGATTCTTTATTCGATTTTCTCCATAGCGGTTATTTAAAAAAGGGGGACGCCCTGCTAGAACAGGCAAATTATGCCCTGGCCATTGAATCTTATTTTGAAAGCTTAAATTATGCCAGCCGCAGTGGCGATGAAGAAGGGATTGGTGCCGCGATGATAGGTATTGCAGATACCTACTCTAAAATTGGAAACTCAGATAACGCCAAGATCTACTACAATAAAGGCATTGCCTTATTGAGAAAGACCAATGACTCTGTTACATTAGCAATTGCTTTATTTAACACTGGAGACGAATACCTCAAGAATAAGAAATACGATTCAGCAATACCGTATTATGATGAATCGGTTCTGATCTTTAAGAATACTAATCACTTGATTGGCACGGCATATAACTTAGGTAATATGGGAATGGTATATGCTGCCAAGGGAAAGGATAAACGGGCAATGGCGAATCTCAGTGAAGCCATTGCAATTCTGGAAGAACAGGAAGTCTTTCCCCCAATTTCGGAATACCTGATTTGCTTGTCCGATATATATCTAAGGCAGAATAATTGGACTGCTGCATTGGGGAGTGCACAAAGAAGCCTGGGAATTGCAGAAAAATATGGACTTAAAGCGCAGATTAGTGCGGCAAATCTTCAACTTTCCAAATTATTTGAAAAAGCCGGAAATCCGAGGGAGTCATTCAAATATTATAAGAATTACAATGTGTACAGAGATAGTGTCAATAATAATGAAACCATTGAACAAATGGCCAATCTACGTACCAATTATGAAGTTTCCCAAAAGCAGGTTGAAGTAGATCTGCTTGAAAAAGAGGCCGAAATCCAGCAACTAAAAGGAAAAAGGCAAAGCATTCTAAATTATGCTTCTGTGATTGCCTCGGTATTAATTCTTCTATTGGCCATCGGCCTGTATCACCGCTATAATTTTATAAAAAAAACGAACCGTATCATTGAGGAAGAAAAAAATAGATCCGAAAAATTATTACGCAATATACTTCCGGAGGAAACCGCATTAGAATTAAAACAAAAGGGGAAGGTAAAGGCCAAAAAATTTGAGTCGGTTACGGTTCTATTCACAGATTTTAAAGATTTTACACATTCTTCATCAAACTTAACGCCTGAAAATTTAGTGAGGAGTGTAGATTATTATTTTTCAAAGTTCGATGAAGTTATGGATAAGCATGGGCTGGAAAAAATCAAAACTATTGGGGATGCCTATATGTGTGCGGGAGGCTTGCATTTTCACAAGGCAGATCACGCCTTAAAAATGGTACAAGCTGCTTTTGAAATTGGCCGGATCATGGATGATACTAAAAAAATAGCCGAAGAAAATATCATGCCCTATGACATACGCATTGGTATTCATACAGGCCCTGTGATAGCTGGGGTTGTGGGAACCAGGAAATTTGCGTACGATATTTGGGGCGATACCGTTAATGTGGCCTCCCGTATGGAATCTTCCTCTGAACGAGGTAAAATTAATATCTCAGAAAAGACGTATCTGCTAATCAAGGATAGTTTTGATTGTAGTTATAGAGGGGAATTGGAAGTGAAGAATAAAGGGATGATGAAAATGTATTTTGTAAATAAGCTTAAAAATGTATCCCACAAAATGGATTTGGTAAATAAATAAGTGCTTTCGGACAATAATTATAGTGTTTCGGGTAAATTCAATTTTTCATTTATAGATTTTTATTAAATTCAAGGACTAATTGTTATTCTAACTAGTTTTAAAAAATTTAAAAATTATGCCAGCAACACCTTTAACTAACACACTAATTACTATGTACGTAAACACAGCAGTAACTCTTACAGAAGAAAACAAGAAAGATAATGTCTGGTTTGCCGACACAGATGGAGACATTGTTAATGATAATGGCGGAAACGTTTCCAATTATATAACAGATGTTTTTAAAAATGGAAATGTTACTTGGGTAGGTGCGGTAGTAGATATCAGAGCCAATCTCAGCGATTATGTGCTAATCACAGGCGTTGTTATGAGTAATGGCAATCAAAGTAAAATAAACATAACCGGAATGCCTTCAACTCCGGGTAATGGAAACATAACACATGTTAATGGTCGCGTAAACGGAGAACCTAGTCCAATGCCAATGGAATATACTATATCTTTTGAAGTTGGACGAGTTGATAGTGAAGGCAACAGGACAAAGCAAGATTTATCTATAGACCCACAATTGCGAATTATAACCCGATAATAATTTATGAAGCATATGACTAGGTCAATTAAGGGAAAAGCCTATTGTTTAATAGGCTTATTTTTTTTAGTTTCCCATTATGGTGCGGGTCAGGATCAACAATTGGCCGATAGTCTACTTTTGGTTTATAAAAATGGCAGCTATCTAGGTGACGAGCTCTCATTACTTAAACGTATAGCGGATGTTGAGTCAAATCCTGAAAAACAACTAGAAATTTCAGAATTACTGATAGATAAAGCTGCCAAAGATTCTTTAATTAATTTTCTACAAGATGGATATGCACAAAAAGGTAATGCACTTAAAAATCTGGGGAATAATGCCTTAGCTCTTGAATCTTTTTTTTTAAGCCTTACATATGCGAATCGAATAGGGAATGAGATAAATATTGGAGGTTTGATGATATCCATTGCCGGCACATATACGGCCATGGGAAACTCTCATAACGCTCAAAATTATTACAAAAAAGGGATACAAGTATTACGGAAAGTAAATGATTCTATCAATATAGCCACCGCATTGCTAAATGCCGGTGATGATTATTTTAATGCCGGAAAATTAGATTCTGCTCTCGTTTATACAGAAGAATCGGCAGACATCTTTAAAGAAATCAATTACCCAATTGGTCAGGCGTATAGTCTGGGGAACACAGGAATGATTTATGCTGAGCAAGGGAAAGATATCTTAGCAGAACAACAGATTAATGAGGCAATTGGAATTCTTGAGGATCTGGAAGATTATTATCCCGTTTCAGTCTATCTTACGTACATGGCTGATATTTACATTAGAAAGAATGATTTAAAAACCGCTCTGGAATATGCCAAAAGAAGCCTTCTATTAGCTACTAATTACGGTCTAAAGGATCAAATAAGCGAAGCCAACCTAAAGCTTTCAGAACTTTATGAGCTTAAAGTAGACCCGGAAACTTCCTATGAATATTATAAGGAACATATTGTGTATCGCGACAGCGTCAAAAACATTGCAGCCGTACAGCAAATGGCAAATCAGCGTACCAACTATGAAGTCTCCCAAGAGCAAATAAAGGTCAATCTAGCAGAAGAAAGAGAGAAAAACCAACGTAACATATCAATAGGGACAGCCGTTGTCTTATTTTTAATAGGGCTTATGGCCATAGGTTTGTTCAGGCGGAATACCTTTATTCGAAAAACAAAGCAGATTATTGAAGAAGAACGAGATCGCTCGGATAACCTATTGCTGAATATTTTGCCCGAGGAAACCGCAGCCGAATTAAAGGCCAATGGCAAAGTAAAGGCCAAAAAATACGATGCCGTAACCGTGCTGTTTACCGATTTTAAGGGTTTTACCAGTTATTCGGAAAAGCTATCGCCAGAGGCCTTGGTAGAAACCATAGGCTTTTATTTTTCAAAGTTCGATGCGATTATAGAAAAGTATGGTTTGGAAAAAATCAAAACAATTGGGGACGCCTATATGTGTGCCGGAGGCTTGCATGATGATACCAAAGACCATGCCCATAGCATGGTAGCGGCGGCTTTTGAAATTGCTGCCTTTGTCGAAGAGACAAAAAAAGATGTGGCCGCTAGTGAAATGACCTTCGATATACGTATTGGGATCAATACCGGGCCTGTGGTAGCCGGGGTAGTGGGGACCAAGAAATTCGCCTATGACATTTGGGGCGATGCAGTCAATGTTGCTTCCCGAATGGAGTCCATGTCAGAACCAGGTCAAATAAATATTTCGGAAAACACCTATGCCTTGATCAAAGAAGATGCCGATTGTGAATATCGGGGTAAAATACAAGTCAAAAACAGGGGCATGATGAAAATGTATTTTGTAAATAGCATTAACACGGATAGCTTACAAAGCAAAACTAATTTGGTCAAAAGTACGATGGGTTAGTACTAGCTACTTTTAGGCTAAAATACTCTCATGACCCGAGTCTTTTACAAAAAGACAGGAACTCTCTGTTTTCATTGTCATGGTCTTCACAAAATCAAATCTTAGGTTTTCATCCATACCAAAGATATTCAAGTCCGCCGATGGGGCTCGGCCAACAATTTCCATAAAATCACCTACATGTACTTCAATGAGTGTTTGGGGCAAGCGGGCAAGGTTGATCAAAGATTTGAGAAATTTCTCGGCATTCTCTTTTTCCTTTTCATCACGGATAACGATAATCAATCTAATGGTGGCCTCCCAGTTCTTTTTAAGCTTATAGGCAATAAGTGTTGACAGATCCAAATTACCAATGTCCCAACCTAAATTCCAATTATCGGTCCTGTCACTCACCCAAACATTAATCATGTTTCTTTTACCCAATAAGGCTGTAGGGTGTGAGGAATAGAGCAATACCCCAATCTCCAAACGTATACTTTCCTTAATTACAGGTCTTATTTCAGATTCATAGTCATCGTGCTGTTGTAAATTGAGGAAAACTATATTGGGTCTAAAGAAAGCCCCGCGCAAAGCTTGGTTCCCATAGTTTACACCTTTGGCAAAATCAGTACTATTAATGACCGTCCATGAAGAGAAAACACCTTTGTTTCGAAACGATTCCGATAGTACTTCGAGCTCTTTCACAAGAATACCGTCCTCAGAAGAGGGCTCGATTCCCAGTAGTTTTATTGAGCCTTTGGGTCTGGCGATATTACGTAAAAACTGAAAATTTCCTTTGGCACCATTAATATCTCGAATAGGCACCATTAAATTTGGTTTCCATGCCCTTTGCTGCATTTTTTTCATGCCCCAGGTATGCTTGGCAGCCCATTCGGCAAAAGAAACAAACAGACCAGATCGTACATCCTCAAAAGGGGTATCAATATTCTGTTTCGATAGAAACCAATACATCACAAACACGATACTGATTGAAATAAGGCTAATTGTCGGGTTGATGATGAACATGGCCAATACCGAGGAAGTTAACCCAACCCAGGGTATCCATTTATTTACTTTAAAAAGAGGTCTATAACTTATTAGACCCAGTTTTTGTTCAATGATCACCACTATATTGATCATAGCATAGGTTATCAAGAAAAACAGGGTTACCAAAGGTGCTACGGCATTTAAATCGCGCAAAAGCATGGTGACGAAAATCATTATTCCGGTCACTAACATGGCATTTCGGGGTTGCCCATTGGCACTTTGGCCTGCAAGGAATTTTGAATAGGGGAGTACCCTATGTTCTCCCATCGCAAACAATATCCTTGACGATCCCACGATCGATGCTAGGGCTGATGAGAATGTTGCCCCTAGAATACCTGCGATAACCAATGGACCAAAATATGCCTTCTCGATGATAATATAGTAGTTGTTGATCAATTCATTTTCAGTAGCTGATCGTGCCAACCAAAAAGCCAAGGCCATATAAATGACAAAGCTCACCCCAATGGCCCATAGAGTACCTGTTGGAATACTTTTTCGTGGATCCTTAAGTTCACCAGACATATTGGCCCCAGCCATAATACCGGTTGAAGCCGGGAAGAATACAGCGAAAACAAGCCAAAACCCCGTTCCACCCGAGTCATTATCAGCAGCACCCTCAAAAGTACCCCAACGAATAGCATCCTCGGTTGGAATTGCCATAGAACCGTAATAGGCTGCCATAACAATCGATATCAATGAAAGTATGATAACCAACATAATAAAGAACTGTGTTTTAATCGCTAAATCGGCGCTTATATAGGCAATGGTAATCAAGACCCCAAAAACGATAATATCGACTAGGAAGGCATTATGAGCCGGGAAAATTTCCAACCATCCTTCCCTAAAACCAAAAATATACATGGTAACCGCCAAACCTTGGGAAACATACCTAGGTATGCCCAAACTACCGCCAACTTCCAATCCTAGGGCCTGTGAAATAATGGCATAGGCACCACCTGCACCTATACGTATGTTTGTGGTTATTGCAGACATAGAAAGGGCCGTAGTCAAGGTTATTAAAAATGAAATGATGATGATCAACCAAGCCCCTAAAAGTCCGGCATTACCAACTACCCATCCCATTCTTAGGTACATGATTACACCTAGAATAGTCAGTAAAGTAGGAGTGAAGACCCCGGCAAAAGTTCCGAATTTTTTGATGTTGTTCTTTGGCGTATCCATGATATGTTAAAACTAACTTATATTTTAATGAATCCCATAATTTTAATTACAGTTTAATTGATTTTGAATATTAGAGGTGGAATTTTACATTAAAATATATAACGATAGAAAAATACTGGAATTTTAAAGGGCCAAATCGGGGATTCGCAATACTTGGCCAGGCTTCATATTTTCAAGATGTATGCCTCCAATACGTACACGAACCAATCGTAAGGTTGGAAAACCTACTGCTGCAGTCATTTTTCGTACTTGTCTAAACTTACCTTCTGTCAATGTAATACTTATCCAAGAATTGGGTCTATGTCTGGCCAATCTAATCTTAACATCAGCATTGGCTAACAAAGGGGGTTCAATTAGTGCTGTTATTAAACATGGTTTTGTATGATAGCGTTGCCCTTCAAATCCTATTTCAACACCCTTTCGTAAAGCTTCAATGGCTTCTGGTGTAATATTCCCATCCAGTTGGGCATAATACTCCTTCTCAACGCCAGATCGGTTAATGGCATCGCTAAGCTTCCCATCGATAGTCATGAGCAAAAGCCCCTCAGACTTTTCATCCAATCGACCAACAGGCATTATTCCCTCGGGCCAATCAAATAGCGATTTTAAAAACCGCTTTTTGCGAATTTGTTTTTCTTCATTGGATGTTAATTGGCTTAACATGCCAAAGGGTTTGTAAATTTTAAAGTGTAGCTGTTGTTTTTTAGACATAAAGTGGCAAAGTTAGCAAACCTTGAAACATTATCGGAACACAGATGAAAGTCGGGGGTTTCAGAATTGTTTTTTATCTATTTAAAATTTGGAAAGCAAGCCTTTGATATTGTAAATTCACTCATTCAAGCCAACCTATGAAGCTGACATATAAAACCATTCATCTTAAAAAAAGATTCCCCTTACGCATTAGTCGCGGTCTTGTTACAGGATCTGACAATCTCTTTGTTTCAGTAACCAAAAACGGAGTTACGGGTTGGGGTGAAATGGCCCCATCATCTACAATGGGAGATGAATCCCCTGAAGAGGCCAAAAAACAACTTGAGCAATTTTTTCAAACGGGTCTAAATAATTTATCTATCACTGAAATATATGATAAGGGAAGGGATTTTGATATGCCGACCTGCGTTTTAGCTGCTTTGGATATAGCTTTATGGGACCAATTGGCCAAAACGGCCAACTTGCCCTTATATCAATTGTTCGGTATTCCGTTGCCAAAAGTCGCTACTTCGGTGACCATTGGAATAAATCCTCCAGAAGTGGTCAAGGAGCGCATCCCCTTACTCCTGGAGGGTACAGGAGTGCGATTTTTAAAAGTGAAACTCGGGTCTAAAGAGGGTATCGAAGCTGATAAGGCCATGTTTTCACAAGTTGTTGAAAGCGCTAAAAAATATAAGGTCGGACTGCGTGTAGATGCCAATGGCGGATGGGATGTTAACGAGGCCATTCACATGATGAAATGGTTGGCCGATCTGGGCGTTGATTACGTGGAACAACCGCTTTTACATGGCAGGGAAGAGGATTTGCCCGTTATTTTTAAAAATAGGCCACTACCTATATTTGTTGATGAATCCTGTTGCTTTTCTTCAGATATACCCCAATGGGCAAGTTCAGTAGATGGCGTAAATCTTAAGCTGATGAAATGTGGTGGGCTAACAGAGGCCCTTCGGATAATAGCTACTGCAAGGGCCTTTGGTCTCAAGACCATGATAGGTTGTATGGGCGAATCATCTTTGTCAATTTCTGCAGCAGCTTCATTAACTGGTTTATTGGACCATGTTGATCTGGATTCCCAACTTAATTTAGACCCAGATCCCTTTTCTGGTGCACAATTGATCAATGGAATTATTACACCGAACAACAAGCCTGGGCATGGAGCCATTTTAAAAGAAGAACTATAGATTATGATCAAAAAAGAGAAGAAACTGGCCATATATATGGAAGGTAATCTAGATTCCATGTTTGCTAAAATGGGTTATGGGGTCATGCGTTATTCAAACAACCCCATCGTCTGCGTAATCGATTCAGAATTTGCAGGAAAAACGGTTGATGAAGTCATAAACCAACCTTTTAAAATTCCCATTGTCACTACAGTAGAGGATGCCCATAAAATGGGAGCAGAGGTACTTGTTCTTGGATTGGCACCATCGGGTGGAAAATTACCGGATAGTTGGCTCCCTGCTGTTGAAATCGCTTTGAAAAAGGGTATGTCGCTTGTTAATGGATTACACGATCTACTTAATGAGCGTTTTGCACATCTTTTGGATCCAACTATTCCAGATCAACTTATCTGGGATGTTCGTAAGCCTAAAACCGATTATGCCATTGCCAGGGCCCGAGCGAGTAAATTGAACAATAAACGGGTGCTCATGGTCGGTACCGATATGGCCGTTGGTAAAATGACTGCGGGCCTGGAGGTTTATAAATGGCTAAAAAATAAAGGTAAGGACGCTGATTTTCTACCCACCGGGCAGATTGGAATAACGGTAATGGGTAAAGGAATTCCCTTGGACGCCATTAAGGTGGACCAAGCTTGTGGGGCTGTTGAACATTTGGTGCTCGATGCCAAGGAAAAAGAAATAGTGTTTATAGAAGGCCAAGGTTCTTTATTACATCCTGGCAGTACCGCTACTTTACCGTTGATGCGTGGTAGTTGCCCTACCCATTTGATTTTATGCCATAGGGCAGAAATGAAAACCCTTCGGGATTGTAATGAAATTAAGATCCCTCCACTTTCTGAGGTAGTAAAACTCAATGAGTCCGTTGCCCATGCCTGCGGGGTCTTTCCAAAACCCAAGACCATAGGTATAGCATTGAATACGAGCAAACTTACTGAAGGGGAAGCCTTGGGAATAATCGATAAATTGGAAAAGAAAACAGGCTTACCAGTGACAGATGTAGTGCGTTTCGGAGCAGAAAAACTAGGGCAACCCTTATTGTAAATAACATTTTGATGAAAAAAGAGGCCCTTCTTACCATTATTATATTAACCACGGTGTTGACCGCATTTGCGCAGCAACAAAGGGCTAGGGGGTATGGTATTGAAATTGGTGTATTGCAACCCGGCGAATACAATGCGATCACTGATGTAAAAGGGGTAAAGGTGGGCCATGCAACACTGCATATTGGAGATAGTATTCGTACCGGTGTTACAGCTATTTTGCCTCATTCAGGTAATATTTTTCAAGAGAAAGTTCCAGCGGCCATTTATATCGGCAATGGCTTTGGAAAGTTGGCTGGGTATAGTCAAGTAAAAGAGTTGGGGAATATAGAAACCCCTATTATATTGACCAATACCTTAAGTGTACCAACAACATCAGATGCCCTTATTACATATACTTTGGGCTTACCCGGTAATGAGCAGGTTCGTTCGGTTAATCCAATAGTTGGTGAAACCAATGATGGTTATTTGAATAATATACGTGGGAGACATGTTAAACAACAGCATATCATAGAGGCCATAAAAAACGCAAAAACAGGTCCTGTATCTGAAGGGAGTATTGGCGCAGGAACAGGAACCGTATGCTTCGGTTACAAGGGAGGTATCGGAACTGCATCGCGGGTAGTACCCAAAAAATTCGGCGGTTATACCGTTGGGGTTCT
>RCMY010001190.1_pt1 | contig 24798 bp, 19 predicted proteins | sample 2041341 | NCBI WGS metagenome assembly RCMY01 (sample SAMN09708234, study PRJNA481090) | Marine sediment metagenome, whole genome shotgun sequencing project.
AGATCAACATCGAAAGAAGTCCGTTCCATGGGGAATGGAACTATAAGATATGGCCACAGATGTAGTCAATTTATTTCGTAACAGTCCCTAAGCTGCACATAGTTGTGCAACGGATTGATGGCTATAATTTTATCGTGATACTTTTTTGGGAGGTTTTCCCCTTCGTATTTGATCCATGCATGGGTAAACCTTGTTTTTTCACCCTCGAGGGCCATTCCCGGTAAATATCCAAAGGCATACGGATTGGTCAGTGCACCATGTTTGCCCCAGTTTTTCGAATAATAACCACCCTGTTTGTACAGGTGCCCCCGGAGGTAACTGTTATCCCCCGAATACACTCTTCCCTTGGCATCGATTTCCACATCGAAGGTGTTTCCTCCGCCTTCACCAAAGACTTCAAAAACCTTTGTTTCGGGGTGATAGCGCCAAATGGCCTGTCCCTTAAAATGTACATTTTTGGAAACCTCGGAATTAACGGTAGCAGTAGAGGTACTACCCTGTGCGCCATAGAGCCATCCGTCGGGCCCCCAGCGGAGATTGTTGGCTACGGCATGGGTATCCTCCAATCCGAATCCATCTAAATGTACTTCAGGCGTACCATCCGGAAGCCCATCGCCATTGTCATCGGGATAGGCAACCAGATAGGGCGGTGTCAAGACCCATATTTTTTTCCGTCCCAAGGCCACGCCCGTAGTAATGTTCAGTCCGGTAATGGCATCCTTAGATTTGTCGAAGGTGCCGTCACCATCGGTATCCTCGAAGACGGTAATCTTGTCCGCTCCTCTTACTCCTTCGCCCGGGGGCTTCGGGATCTTATCGAATACCGCGCGGAGATGGTTGTCGATATCAACGATTTTCACCCCTTTCGGGTACGGATATTGATTGTACTGTACGACCCACATGCGCCCCCGATGATCAAAGCTGATATCCAGGGGCTGATGGATACTCGGCTCTGAAAGGACCAGATCCATTTCAAGATCTTCGGAAAAGGTAAATTTGTCCAACGCCTTTTCTGCCGATATCGCGACTGAGCTATCGGATATAACGCCCCTGCCCTCATAGGCCTCCATGTATTTTTTTATCTTTTCGTTACCCGCAATGTCATCGATGGAAACATTCGTCGGCACTACTTCTTTTTCTTCTTCTTGGCATCCAACCGCCAATACCAAAGTAAAAATCGCTAAAAGGCGGTAGAATTTAGTGCGTGTATATGTATATGAAAAGGCTGATATCATCCTATGGGGTTTAACGATTTTTTTTGATGACCAAAATAATTCAAAAGTAGACTCATCAAGGTAAGTACGATAATCAGAAGTAAATCCATCCGAAGACCTAGTATAGTATTGGGCACAACCTCCAACAGCGAACCGATAAACAGCAACATCGCTATGGCAGTGCATATCGGAATATACATTTTCAGTTTCCTTTCCGAAAAAATGGCCGTGAATATCATGGGAGCCATTAATGCCGTACCCGCAAAACTGGTACGTGCGAGCATAACCAGTTCGTCGGAGGTCAACAGGGAAAAAATAAACACTACGATGGCAAAAAATACTATGGCGATTCGGGTGATGTTCAGCATTTTCCGGTCCTCACCGGTCAAAAGTGACCGAAGTTCCCCGCCCAATGCAAAAATCTGGGAATCGGAAGTGGAGATTGCCGCGGCAACAAGACCCAATATCGCAAAGGCGGCCACAAGGTTCGATTGATCGGAAATCAACGCCTGGCTGATAAAATCGGCGGTACTCAGATCGGGATATTTTACCGCCCCGTACATGCCGATACACAAAGTGGCAAATATGATGATCAATGCGAAAACTCCCAGTCCGATGGCCATTCTGAACAGCGATCTATGATTTTTCATGATGATGATCCGGGTGACCACCTGCGGCTGGGTAAAGGGAATCATGACAATGGCGATAAAGGAGGCAATCAAGAATTGCGGGGTAAAAAGACCTTTCGGCCCCGGTACGGAAAGCAGTTTTTCGTTCACCTGTTCCACTTTGGCGAACAGGTTGGCCAGGTTTCCAAATTCGGCCACACAGTTATAGGCGATAATACAGATGATGAGCAATAAGATCAGGCCTTGTAACATATCGCTATAAATAATCGCTTTAAGGCCGCCCACCTCGCTATAAATCAGCATAATTACAATAATTATCGTAGCCCACCCCCAGATCGGCAAGGCTTCGGGAAATGTTGCCTTTAAAAAAATGGCAATTCCCCGGATCTGTATGGCTACGTATGGCGTCAAAAAAATAAAGGCACCGACAAAAGTGATATAACCGGCGGATTTATTTTTATAGCACTGTGCCATGAGGCCGGACAGCCCTTTAAAGTTCTCCCTTTTAGCTTTTTTTCTAAGGTAATAGCCTACGGAAATGATGGCAAAGACCATTGCGGCATCGGAAAAAGCGAGAAACAGCCACGAGCCTACCCCGTGCGTACGAAAGAAATCGGGCATACCGATCATCGTAAACGTACTGAAAAGCGTGGCCGCCAAGGTGAAGATGCCCAAGACGGAACCAAGCTTCGAACCTGCCAAGAAATAGGAAACGGAATCTTTGTTCTTCTGTCTCGTAATTAGGGAAAATGTAACCAATGCCCCCAAATAAACTACCGCGATCGTGATGAGTATCGTTATCATTCTTCTTCGGTTTGTCGGTTGCCCGGATGTACCAAAGTGCCCAATACGGTAAGCACCACCAATAAAACGCTCAATAGCATGCTCACCCATAGGGCATAGGGCAAGCCGAAAAGCTGGGGCTCAAAGGTGTTCTCGGGAATGGCCAAGGAGGTGAAACCCAATATGACGATTATGGCCGCTGAAATGCAGCAAAGTAGCCATAAGGTTTTTGTATTGGTTTTCATAATTGGTTGTTTACTAAACGCGTCATGCGTTCACTATGATTCTTAAAATATAGCACCAAACTCACAAACGCGGTATGGACAGACCACCGTCCACCACTATTACCTGTCCGGTAGAGTAGGGGAAATTCCCTTTCGCCAACGAGACCACGGCCCTGCCCACATCTTCGGGAAGGCCCCAGCGTTTCTGAACGGCGATGCCTTCGGCGAACAATCTGTCGTATTTCTCCTGTACCCCGGCCGTCATATCGGTCTTGATTATGCCGGGACGCACCTCGTAAACCGGAATATCAAAATCTCCCAGCCGTACCGCGAACAATTGGGTCACCATGCCCAAACCTGCCTTTGAAATACAATACTCCCCGCGATTCACAGAAACGGTTTCTGCCGATACGGAAGATATAGTAATGATACTTCCCTTAAATTCCGGAGAAGCCTGTTTTTGTTCCACCATCCAGTTGGCCGCCAGTTGGGTCAGAAAAAACGATCCCTTTAGATTGATGTCCAGCACCCTATCGAAACTCTCTTCGGTCATCTCCATTACATCCTTTCGCTCTTTTGGGGCCACACCGGCGTTATTTACCAACACGTTTAGGCATCCGAAGGTATTTTTAACCTTTTCGATAATGTTGACCCGATCTGTGTCATCACCTATGTTGCCTTGACAGTAGGTAACGGATACACCATGCGTCCGTAAATCCTCGAGCACATCGGTCACATCGTTTTCAGTGCGCATGCCGTTGATGGCGAGGTCGAAACCGGCCTGTGCCAATTGTTTCGCAATGCCCAGACCGATTCCTCGGCTGCCGCCCGTAATCAACGCTACTCTTTTTTGATCCATGTTTACAGCTTATATTGGTCCTGCCATTATTTTAATTCCGGAATATCGATCCAAGCTCGCTTCTCCCAACTTTCCAAGCCTTTTTCCGCCAGTTGCACACCTTTGGCACCTTCTAACAGCGACCAAGGAAAGGGGGTGTCTTTTACGATATGTCTAAGAAACAATTCCCATTGTACCTTAAAGGCATTGTCGTGATTCTCTTGTTCGGGAACCTTGCCCCAATCCTCATAAAAATCTATGGGCTGTTTCACATCGGGATTCCATACCGGTTTGGGCGTATTGCCGTAATGCTGGATATGGCAATCTCGGAGTCCTGCCACTGCGGAACCTTTGGTACCATCTACCTGCAGGGTGAGCAAATCGTCTCTCCGTACCCTGACCGTCCAAGAAGAATTGAAGTGGGCGATTACACCGCCTTCGAGTTCAAATGTCGCATAGGCGGAATCATCGGCGGTACATGTATAGGGATTTCCCTGTTCGTCTACACGTTGGGCAATATGCGTTGCCCCAATGCAGGATACCGATTTGACGTTTCCGAAAAGGTTGTCCAATACATAGCGCCAGTGGCAGAGCATATCGACGATGATACCGCCGTCCTTCTCCTTAACATAATTCCAGCTAGGTCGTTGTGCGGGAATGGAGTCGCCCTCGAATACCCAATACCCGAATTCGCCGCGTATGGAAAGGATTTCCCCGAAAAAACCTTGTTCGATCAGTCTTTTTAGTTTTAGCATTCCCGGAAGCCAAAGTTTATCCTGCACAACCCCATTTTTAAGGTTGTTCTCTTTGCAGAGTCGGTACATTTCCAGAACCTCTTCCGTGGATACGCCCGCCGGTTTTTCGCAATAAATATGCTTGCCGGCCTTTATGGCCTTTTTTACGGCCGGTGCCCTTCTTCCGGTAGTTTGTGAATCGAAATAAATTTGAAAATGGGGGTCGTTCATCACCTCATCGAGGTCGGTCGTGCTCTTTTCGATTCCCGAAATGGATTTCAGATGTTCCAATTTGGTGGGATTCCTTCCGACCAAGACCGGATCGGGCATAATGACCTCGTCATCGCCGATCTTCACACCGCCTTGTTTTATGATTTCAACGATGGACCGCATGAGGTGCTGGTTGGTGCCCATTCGACCGGTTACGCCGTTCATGATAATACCTATTTTGTGTGTTTTCATCAATTACTTCTTTTTTCAGCTCTTCCAATAATCAGAATAACTTTTAACAATCTTATCCAAAAAATCCTTTTGATCGGTTTTCCAGAATTTTTCGGAAAATATTTCTACTTCGTGATATCCTTCGAACCCCGCATCCAAGACCCATTTTTTTATTCGGTCGATGGGTATGCAGCCTTCCCCCATCAGGCCCCTGTCGAGCAACATATCATTCGTAGGTACATTCCAATCACAGATATGGAAAGCCGAAAAATTATCGTTTTCTCGACACCGGTAAATCTGATTTTTCAAATCGGGGTCCCACCATAAATGATAGACATCCACAGCAACACCTACCCATTCCGAAGCTATGGCCTCCGCCATTTCATTTGCCTGGTGCAAGGTGTTTATGGCGGAACGGGTATCGGCATACATGGGATGTAATGGCTCTATGGTCAGTTCGACCTTTCGCTGTGAGGCATGGTCGATCAAAGATTCGATACCGCCCTGTATCTGTTTTCTGGATTCTTCCAAAACTTGGTCGGGTTCGGCTCCGCAGACCAAGACCAACATCGGCGCGCCCAATTCCGCGGCCTCATCGATCATTTTTTTGTTGTCCGCAATCGCTTTTTCCCTTTTTGCTTTTGTAGAATGGGGAAAAAATCCGCCACGGACATAGGATACCACTTCCATTCCGTTTGCACGGATGAGGTTACCGCTTTTTATCGGCCCCAATTCCTGTGCACTATCCTGCCAGACTGAAACACCTTTGACCCCAGCTTGTGCATACTGATCTACCGCCTCTGTCAGTTTCCAAGGTTTGGTAGTTATAGTATGGATACACAGTTTAGAAAGGTCGCTCATGTGATTTCAAAAAAGGCATAGTACTTCTCATCATCGATCAAACGTTGCAGGTATACACCAAGTTCCATGGCGTGATAATCCCCCCACATGCTCGATTCGCCGTTTGGAATTTTACTGCCTTTGGGAACATAGTCCCATCCATTGGGACGATGGTAGATGGAATGTAGTATCAATCCTTGATGGTTCTTGTCGGTACTCAGATACGGTTCGCTAAAAATTGATTCGGAAGTCAACAAACCTGCCTGAAAGTATCTTTCGCCGTCTGGGTCGCCTTTTTCCAACAGGTATCTGCCCAATCGTAGAAGTCCCTGTGCGCCGATTACCGCGGCGGAACTGTCCACCGGTTCAAAATCGTTATAGGGATCCGACGGCCGGTCGAGGTAATCCTCACCCATTTTATACAGTAGCGGCGCGGCGGTGTCCCAATAGGTTATACCATCGGCAGCGGTCTTATCTATAAAGCAGTCGCAGGTCGCCTTGGCCGCTTTTAGAAATATGGCCTCAATCTCCTTTCTTCCGCCAAAAGGTTCCAATTCACTGTCGGAAACGGTTTGCAGAAATTCCAGTTCTTCCGGAAAACCGACCATGGCCCAGGACAATCCCCTCGTCCACGTACTAAAACCCGTGAAGCCCTGCTGGGAATTGGGACACCTGAAATTCCCATCGTTCGTATTGAACAAACATTCGTGCACGGCGCGGTTCTCAAAATCGTAGTAGTCCCTTCCCTCGCCGTAGTACACCGAATATTTTGCGGTGGCGATGCCATGTTCGATACCCCGTTGCAACAAGCTGACGTTTTTGTCATTTTCGCCCATCAATGAATGTCCCAATTTATGGGCGACCATCAAGGACCGTACGGTACGAATCGTATCGACGAAAAGGGAATGTGGCCCATTGAAGGAATACATGAATCCGCCGTCATCGATGGGTGTCCAACGTTTCGCCTGAACCGCCCCGGAAACTTTTAGTGCCAGTTCGTAAAAATTGCGCTCCCACTCATTTTCCGGAATTTTACCTTCGGCCATCAACCGTAGCAGATTCCCGTAGGTACTCACATTGTTGAAACCATGGTCATGCACCCCGAAATGGCTCACGTGGGACGCCATTTTCTCGACCGTATGCTTTTTGGCCATGTCGAGGAATTCTTCGTCGCCCGATACATCGAATTGCAAAATAGCACATCCATATTGAAAACCTTGGGTCCATTCGGTCCATCCACGGGTAGTATATTTGCCCGCTTCGGTAAAAACAGGAGAGCCTTGAGAGGCATCGTATTTGTTTTCGATGGATCGAATTTTGTGCTGGGATAGTTCCCAAAAACGATTGAGCTTATCCTTTAAATCGGTAACTTTTCTTTCGGAGTTTAGTTTCATAATGGGAATTATAGGCGGTTATAGCATAAAAATACTATTTGATAGTACAATTCATCTGCAACAATTCTTCTGAATGCTGGTATCTTTTATCCTGCTTACCTTAAAATTTACAAGTTGATGGCTCTAGATCTCTTCAAATAAACTCTCATAGTGAGCAGAAGGAAGAAATATCCCTCCGCTTTCCTCGTAAAATGATTTGCCCGTCGTAAAGACGCCATTTTTGGTCTGCGTCCATTCCGCACCTGCCCGGGGATGGTAGCTTTCGAGTTTGTCCCAGTCTTTATAGAACTGATGGCCGTTGGTTTCCATAAGTCCGATATCCATCATGGGAAGCGGTGCCAAACGGGCGGCGATCGATTTATTCCAATCCACCAAAATCGGGTTCACGGTAAGATCGGCACTAAAACAAGGTACTTTTCGCTCATGGCAGGCCTGTACGATTTTCATGGTCATACTCAAGGTCTTGGCGATGGCCTTTCCGACAATGGTGCCATAGCCCTGCTCCATGCGGTCGATGGCATCCTGCACGGTATGCGCACTTTCATCGGCCGCAATCGTGACCCCAACATCGTCTACATGTGATTCATCGTTTTCCCCCAGCGGTTCCTCAATGACCGCGATTTGGTCGAAGGCCCCGATTTTTTTGGCATGATCCAAAAAGCGCAAGAGGGTGTCCTTGGATTTATAACGACCGTTGGGGTCGATGTAATAAGGGATCTTGCCATCTTTGGTATGGGGCGTTTCATAGTGCCCGATGACTTTGTGTACGTTGGATAGAAATTCCATATCCTTGGCCAACATTTCTTTTTGGGTACCCTTGGCCCCCATCTTCAATTTCAGAATAAAATAGCCTTCGTCGGCCGCGGCCTTTATTTTTTCAATTTCCGTACCCACTGGAAAGGAAGGAATGCTCGCCACTTTTTCGTGTCTATAGGATAGCCCGGGCCGGTATTTCGCCGGAATCATATCGTCGAAGGTCTTGATGTTGTTCTCGTGGGCATATAGCAGCCACGCTGCATTATCGACACAGACCAGGGAGTTCAGCGCAAAGGTCTTTCTGAGGTCGGATTCGCCCGTTATTTTTTTACCGTAAGCATGCACTTCCGGTAAGATGTTATCGAGCAGTTCCACGGGATCGGTAAACGAACTGCCCTTTATTAGTTGCAATGCCCTTTCGCTCATGGCGAACATCAGCGCGTTGGCCCCGTTTTCGGAATGGGCGCGGGCCACACTGCCATCGGACCACAGCGGACTCTGTGTGCCCAGCCCGATTTTCGAAACGCCCGATTCACTTTGTAGCCAGGCGGCGGTCTGCCAAAGTTGGGTTACGGCACCTCCCCCAAAACGATAGGGGGTAAGCGATTCCCTTTCAAAATTCGAACTTACGTTCTTTATCTTAATTTTTTTCTGCATTTCTCTCTCTTTTCCGGATAGTTGACTGTGTAGGGGTAGCCCTAAAGAGCCTAGCGCCGTTGCCGCAGCGGTCTTGTTTATAAAATCCCTACGCCTCATAAGTCTATTGTTTTCTTTGGATTATCAATCGGTCTTCCGTTAATTATTTGGGAATATTGTTTAGGGTGTACCAAGCTTCCGAGGACCACAGGTTCTGGCCGTTGGCACTCCGAAATTGGTCGGGAATCCTTAAATATACGACATGTTCTTTTTTTAAGCCCGGTAGCTCTAAATAGAGTTTTGTGCGGTCTTGCGATAGGTTCGTTTCTGTAACCGTCAACTGCTCCAAATCCATTTTTGGGCCGCCGTATTCCTCCGTAGGTTTATACCACCATTGCGTCAAAAAAAAGTCGTTCGGATCAATTTTAACGGAATGCTCCAAAGGCAGGGTGAATTCTATCTCGAAACCTTTGGGCTTAGCCCGAACGGCCAGCATTTCAAAAGTCGGTTTTCCATTGTATTTTATGCTTTGAAGTCCGTATTTTTTTTCCTTCCAGGTCCAGCCGCCTACCATACCCAATTCCCCGATATAAAGCGCCCCGTCGGGACCCCAACAGAGTCGGTTGACACCTGCCGCAAGGCCTTGGGTAAACCGGAAGACAGCGCCTTGGTAACTGCCGTTCACTTTTTCGAGAAAATCACGTTTTATACCGCCATGGCTGACATCGCCATGCAACATTTGTCCTTTGTAGGGGCCATCTTTCATGATTATCGGCTCCGAAGGGGAATTTCCTATTTCGGTATCGGGCAACCAAATTGTGGGCGGCACCATTTTTGGCGGCTCCTTTTCCGAATCTAGAAGTCCCCATGCCATGCCGTTGTACTGACCTTTTTTAACATGGATGAGCTTATTGGCGGGTAGCCATTGACCTTGGTTATCGGTAACAAAGAGTTCATCGTCGACCCCCAACCCGATTCCGTTTGGCGTTCTTAGACCGTAGTTAAGATGCTCATAGCTTCCGTCAGGCCCAATTTTAATAGTCCTGCCCCGATCGGTCTTCTGTTTTTGGGTGGCCAAAAGGCGCATGGCCATCGAGAGCGATACATAAAAATATCCCTTATCGTAAACTAGGCCGAATGCGAATTCGTGAAAATCTTCGGTAACCTGCCACGTATTGCAGATTGCTTTGTACTCATCGATGATATCGTCGCCGTCGTAATCGATCAATTGGGTAAGTTCGTGCTTTTGGAGTACGAATATATCGCCGTTCACGACCTCGATACCGAGCGGCTCGTGCAAGCCGGCAGCAATTCTTTTTCTGGTGATTTTTGTACTATCGCCCTTTTGATATCCGTCGAGAACATACACCCCGCCTTCGGTATCCCAAGTGGTAAATAGCAATCGTCCGTCGGGTAGAAAGGCCAATCCGCCTACTTTGGGCTTAAAATCACCGCCGTGAAGGGTTGTCAGGTCATAGCTCGGATGCACCGCTTCCAAGGGTTCCCCGTGGCCCGGTGCGACTTGATGGTTTTCAACAGCTATCGCAAAATCTCTGACATAGGGTATAAATCCCGTTGTATCTTCCTCCTTCTTTAGATCCAAAACATAATCTAGCATCATCTTAAGCTCACTTTCTTTAAGCTGTGGATGGGAATTCATCACACTCTGCCCCCAAACGCCCGAACCGCCCTTTTGTACCTTTTCGGTCAGTTGTAGAACGGTGTTTTCATCGTTCGGATAGCGTTGTGCGATTTGGACGAAGGAAGGCCCAACATCCGGTTCATGGATCTGATGGCAGGTAAAACAGTCGCTTTCTTCCATCCAAAGTTTGCCCAAGTGGTCATAGGATGCCTTTGGGTCCGGTGGAAACTGCTTTGAAAGAATATCAAAATAATCCGTTTTGACACTAATCCCGTTAGGAGTCAGCGTAAAGGATTCATCGTTTTGTTGTAATAAGATGTCAGTTCCTTCGGGTACTCCATCCGTCTTAAACCATCTTTCAAATCCCGGCCTTCCAGTCTCATCCTTTACAAATTCAGGACGTTCCTTTACCGAAATGGAATCCCCTGTGGACAAAATCAAAGCATATTCAAGATACACTTGGTCATCCTTAAAGGAATATGCTTTATTTTTAATTTTTGAGGCCTCTTTTTTACCGTTTCGTTTCACGACCCACTGCTGCTGCAACAGACTATCGGAAATATAGGTGGTACCCCATGAGGTAGGCTGAATGTTCTTTTTTGAGGTATAGGGCGCCCCATCCATGGTAACGCCGCCTTTCCAAGCTTTGTATAAGGTAGATTGGGCCAAATCGTAGGCTACGTACAATTGGGAATCTAGAGCAACAGTCAGCATTCTGGGTTTCTTGTCCAGAACCGACCTGAAGGTCCATACATCCAAAGGTCTCTCGTGATTGTCATGTGCTTCCTTATTGCAGGCCAGAAAACATCCGAAGATGGTGCATACTAAAATAAGGTAGCTACTATTTTTTAGGATGGATCTACTATCTTCCATGGATAAATACAATGCTTTTTAAATAGACATTATTGTTCCTTATGGCTTCTCATCAATCAACAGATAGGGAATCAATGCCGAATCCAAATCTACCTGAAAATTTCAGAATAAAATGTAATCACTAGAGTTTTAAGGTTTTTAAGTACTTTCGGAGTATAATCTGAAGGATAAAAATCCGAAGGAATAAAATTCCCAATCCACAACTCAAAAATCATATGAGAAACTCTAAATGCTTAATCGCCTTCATCGGATTTCTTTTGATAGTTTCTTGCAAGGATACTAATGTAAAGAAAGATAATGAAAGTTCCGCTGCGCAAAAGACCGACAGACCCAACATCATCTACATTTTGGCCGACGACCTCGGCTACGGAGAATTGGGTGCCTACGGACAGGATAAAATCGAAACTCCCAACATCGATACGCTGGCCAAAAACGGTATGTTATTTACCCAGCACTACAGTAGTGCCCCGGTCTGTGCCCCTGCGCGCTATATGATGTTGACCGGAAAGCATGCCGGCCATGCCTATATACGCGGCAATGACGAATGGGGCGAGCGGGGCGACGTGCAAGATTATAAGGCCATGATAAAGGATTCGACCTTAGAGGGGCAACGTCCTATTCCCGCGAATACCGTCCTTTTGCCACAAATGCTGAAAGAGGTGGGTTACAAAACGGGGGTGATAGGCAAATGGGGACTGGGTGCACCGCACACCGAGAGTATCCCTACGAAAATGGGTTTCGATTTTTTCTTTGGATACAATTGCCAGCGGCAGGCCCATACCTATTATCCGGTACATCTTTATTTAAACGAAAATCGGGTGCATTTAAACAACGATACGATAGCACCTCACACTAAATTGGCGGAAGGGGCGGATTCCAATAACGCGGAAAGCTATAAAAACTTTACCCTCAATGACTATGCCCCCGACTTGATGTTCGATGAACTGATGGGCTTCGTTTCCGAAAACAAAGAAAATCCCTTTTACTTGTATTGGGCAACCCCCATTCCCCATAATGCTATTCAGGCGCCCAAACGCTGGGTAGACCATTATATCGAAAGGTTTGGGGATGAAGAACCGTACTTAGGCGACAACAACTATTTTCCGCATAAAAATCCGCGTGCAGGCTATGCCGCTATGATTTCTTATTTGGATGAAAACGTCGGAAAATTGGTGAAATATTTAAAGGATGAAGGAATGTACGATAACACCCTTATTATTTTTACTTCGGATAATGGCGTGACCTATACCGGAGGCACCGATGGCAAATTCTTTAAAAGTGCCGGCCCGTTCGGAGAAGAATATGGGAAAGCTAAAGGCTTTGTTTATGAAGGCGGTATTCGGGTGCCCATGATTGCCGCTTGGCCGGGCCATATCGAAGCGGGTAGCACTTCCGACCTTATATCGGCACAGTATGATGTTATGGCGACCGTATCCGAACTGGCCGGGTTTGATGCCCCTGATGATACCGATGGGATAAGTTTTTTGCCCACATTATTAGGGAAAGAGGGGCAAGTACAGCACGACTTCCTGTATTGGGAATTTCCTAATTATGATGGACAAGTAGCTATCAGAATGGGTGACTGGAAAGTAGTGCGCCAGCATCTGAAAAGCGAGAAAAAGAAACCGACTTTAGAACTGTACAATCTGGCCGAGGATCCGGCGGAATCGAAAAATCTGGCTCAGGAACATCCTGAAATTTTACAAAAGGCGGCGGATATATTTAAAAACGAACATGATGTGCCTGAAATTGAGAAGTTTAGGATTCCCTTGATGAAAACGGGACTTTTATCCCAAAAAGAATAGTATTTTTAGAATTAAAGTTAAACCATTTCTGTCCAAAAAAAATAAGCACCTGACCAAATCTAAAAAAAATGAAAATATATTTAAAGCACCTATTTGTCTTAGCAACTCTTTTAATAGTGTCGTGCAACGATTCCCCGAAAAAAGAAAACAAAGACAGTGTCGCAAATGAAACTTCCGACAGCCTCGTCAAGCCCAATATCATCTATATTTTGGCCGATGATTTGGGCTACGGTGATTTGGGCGTTTACGGACAGAAAAAGTTTAAGACCCCTAATATTGACAAGCTGGCCGCACAGGGTATGCTCTTTACGCAGCATTATTCGGGCAGTACCGTCTGCGCCCCTTCAAGATCGGCCTTGATGACCGGCATGCATACGGGGCACACCGTGGTCAGGGGAAACAAAGAGATTAGGCCCGAAGGACAGCATCCGATTCCCGATGATACTTATACTATTGCCGAGGCGCTTAAAAAAGCGGGCTATACTACAGGGGCTTTTGGTAAATGGGGATTGGGCTTCCCAGGTTCTGAAGGCGACCCCATTAATCAGGGTTTCGATACTTTTTATGGTTATAATTGTCAACGATTAGGCCATAATTATTACCCTTATCATTTGTGGTCCAACAACGACTCCATAGTACTCTCGGGAAATGCGGACAAAAAGGATAGTATCTATGCACCCGAGCTCATCCACAAGGAAACCTTGAAGTTTATCGATACCAATAAGGACACTCCTTTTTTCTTATATGTGCCCTCCATAATCCCGCATGCGGAGTTGGCCGCACCAGAAGCCTATATGGAAAAGCACCGCGGTAAATATCCGCCGGAAAAGACTTACGAAGGAGTTGACGACGGCCCTGAGTTCAATTTGGGTCCTTATCGTTCTCAAAAGGAGACCCATGCCGCATTTGCTGCGATGATCAATATTTTGGATGATCAGGTAGGCGATATTATGGACAAAGTCGAAAGCCTGGGCATTGCCGACAATACCATCATCATATTTACTTCGGATAACGGGCCTCATGAAGAGGGCGGCGCCGACCCGGAATATTTCGATAGCAACGGCCCATTGAAAGGTACAAAACGGGATTTGTATGAAGGGGGCATCCGAGTGCCAATGATCGCCAGTTGGCCGGGCAAGATAAGTCCGGGTTCCAAGTCCGACCATGTTTCGGCCTTCTGGGATATTTTCCCGACTTTTTCGGAAATCGTTGGTGTCGAATCGCCAAAGGATATTGACGGGGTTTCCCTTTTGCCCACGCTTTTAGGAAATGACGCCGATCAAAAAGAACACGAATACCTGTATTGGGAATTCCATGAAAAAGGAGGCCGACAGGCCGTAAGAATGGGGAAATGGAAAGCGGTCAGGTACGAGGTTTTCAAGAATCCGGATGGAGCTTTGGAACTTTATGATCTTGAAAAGGACGAAGGAGAGGAAAACAATATAGCCTCGGAACATCCGGATGTTGTAGCGGAAATGGAGAACATTCTGAAAACGGCCAGAACGCCTTCCGATATTTTTACATTTGGTCAGGGCACGTATTTAGAGAAAAAATAAGACAGAATTTTAAAATGATGGCAGCATCTTTAATTTTGTAAAGTTTACACAAGCATACTAATAGCAGGAGGCACTCTTCATTTTTTAAGACGAATTCATCAAGTAAAAACCTGTATTTTGTATAAAAAGCTCCAGGTAATACGTATAAAAGATCTGCCACAGAATTTGCAATACTAAGTGTCCGCTCATTTAAAGAAGTGGCATTAATGTTAGGGATAGTCCATAATCGAACCGAAAGCCTATCGACCGCAAAAGAAAAGTAATTAATAATCATTTGATCTTTATCGATTTTACATGAAAAACGAAAGAAGAAAATTTTTAAAAATTTCAGGGCTGGGTGCCATTGGGCTGGCCAGTACAAGTGTGGCAGGTCATACCGATCAGTTGAACTCTATTCGGCAAAATCCCTCAACCTCGCATAAAAAATTCAATATGCACGGCTATGCAGCACCAAAACTATCCACCGTACGGGTAGGGGTTATCGGAATCGGTGGCCGTGGAAAAGCTACCGTTAGAAGGCTTACCCATATAGAAGGTGTCGAGATCAAGGCATTATGCGATCTAAATCCTGAAAAGGTGAGTGCCGCCATCGAGATGATCAAGGACACCCCGCACAAGCCGGATGCCTATTCCGGTAGTGCCGATAGTTGGAAAAAAATGTGCGAGCGCAAGGATATTGACCTTATCTACGTCGTAACTCCCTGGGATTTGCATGTGCCGATGGCCGTATGTGCCATGGAACACGAAAAGCATGTCGCCGTTGAGGTGCCGGCCGCTACCACCATCGACGGTTGCTGGCAGCTGGTGGAAACATCCGAACGTACGCGCCAACATTGTTTTATGTTGGAAAATTGCTGTTTCGACCGTTTCGAACTTCTTACCCTGAATATGGCACGGCAGGGATTTTTCGGGGAAATCATTCATGGTGAAGGTGCCTACATGCACGACCGGACCGAAAGAATATTTGACAAAACAGGAACCACCTGGCGTCTTGAGGAAAACGTCGAGCGGAACGGTAATCTGTATCCTACCCATGGTTTAGGCCCCATTTGCCAAATCATGGATATCAATTATGGCGACAAGATGGACTATCTGGTATCTGTTTCCAGCAATGATTTTACCATGGGAAAAAAGGCAAAGGAACTAGCCGCGACCGATGATTTTTGGAAGCCCTATGCCAATAAAAAGTTTCGTGGCAATATCAATACGAGTACTATCCGCACCAATAAAGGCCGGACCATCATGTTGCAACATGACTGCTCATCGCCCCGGCCATATTCAAGATTACATATCGTGAGCGGCAATAAAGGGTTCGCCCAAAAATACCCGCTACCGGCGCGCATTTCCCCCGGTCATGAGTGGGCGACCGAGGAGGAATTCAAGGTATTGGAAGAAAAATATAATCCCGAAATAATCAAGCGTATCGGGGAAATGGCGACGAAGGTCGGCGGCCATGGCGGCATGGATGCCCTGATGGACTGGCGGTTTATCGACTGCTTACGTAACGGCCTTCCCTTGGATATGGATGTATACGATGCCGCTTTATGGAGTGCGATAGGCCCTTTGAGCGAGGCATCCGTCGCCAACCGTTCCAGTTCAATTGACGTGCCCGATTTTACATCAGGTGCATGGAAGACCAACAAACAAGGAATGGACATTTCCCTTTCCGAAGGAGGAAACACCAAAATAATTTCAGGAAGTTGAAAAAAAGAAAAATATCCGTAGTAATCAGTAAATTGATAGTTGTAGGAATGCTAAGTTGTATGTCTTTCATCAAGGCGAACGACGAAGGTGCATCTGTCAAGCAAGAAGGCCCGAACGTGCTGTGGATAATCGGCGATGACCTGAGTCCGGATCTGGCATGCTACGGCAACAACATTGTAAAAACGCCGAACCTTGACAGGCTGGCGAGAGAAGGTGCACGATATACCCAAGTGTTCACCACGGCACCCGTTTGCTCCCCAAGCCGTTCCGCTTTTATGACGGGCATGTACCAGACCAGTATTGGCGCCCACCAGCACAATACGCCTAATAAAAAACCCTTGCCTGACGGCGTTAAGACCCTTACCGACCATTTTCGGGAAGCAGGTTATTTTACGTCCAATACCAATGGCGATTTTAAAATACCGGGTAAGACCCATTTCAATTTTAAGGACGAGACCCCCTTTGACGGTACCGATTGGCGACAGCGTAAATCGGGCCAGCCTTTTTATGCCCAAGTCAACTTTCACGAGCCGCACCGTAGGTTTTTGAGGGACCCGAAAAATCCTATTGATCCGAATAAGGTGCAGTTGCCACCATATTATCCCGATGATCAGTTAAGCAGGCGGGATTGGGCGGATTATTTGGAAAGTATTCAGATTTTAGATCAAAAAGTGGGCGAGGTTTTGGAAAGATTGGAAGCAGATGGACTTTCTGAAAACACCATAGTCGTTTTTATGGGAGACCATGGGCGGGCACACGTACGGGACAAACAATTTTTATACGACGGCGGTATTCAAATTCCACTAATTATCCGGTGGCCCGGTCATATAAAACCGGGAACGGTCAATGACGATTTGATAAGTGCCATCGATTTGGCACCGACCTCTCTTAATCTATCAGGTATTTCCGTTCCCAAAAATATGCAGGGCCAAGCATTTTTGGGAGCCGATGCCAATAGCAGGGAATATATTGTCGCCGCACGCGATCGATGTGACGAGACCTTTGACCGCATTCGATGTGTTCGCACTAAGCGGTTCAAGTACATCCGAAATTTTCATCCCGACCTTCCCTACAAACAGACCAATCTGTACAAGCAGCATTCCTATCCTGTTCGAACACTTATGGAAGTATGGTTCGCAGAAGGTAAACTGACGCCCGCTCAAGCCCGTTTTATGGCCCCGACCCGTCCCTCCGAAGAACTTTACGATCTAGAAAATGATCCTGACGAGATTCATAACCTAGCGGATAAGGAAGAGCATATGGCGACCTTGGAAACACTGAGATATACTTTGGACAAGTGGATTACGGAAACCAAGGACCAGGGCGAAATCCCTGAAAACCGAGATATTGCCACGCAACAGTTTCAAGAGGTACTCTTTCCCCATTTTAAGCCGTTAATGGAAATCCGTGACATTACCAGTGACACTTCGCCAACGGAATATCTAAAATTTTGGCGAGAACGCTTGTTGACACCCATGTCCGCCGAGGCCTATAATAAGATAGTCCAAGATGAGGATGATGCATGGAAAGAAAGAAAATCAAAGTAAGGGAATTCAAATGGAGGCCTTGACCGCTATTCAATCCCTAGAAAATTAAAGCGCCAGGCCATTAAAATTCATCAAAAAAGCCAAAAAACAATGCTAAAAAAAATTCTTGTATTCAGTATGGTCTTCCCGATTTTGATAGCCTGTTCCGAACCGAAGGAAAAAACAGAAAAAAAATGGTACAAGGGCAATCTACACGCCCATTCGTACTGGAGCGATGGGAATGAGTTCCCTGAAGTGATCATGGATTGGTACAAAAACAGTGGCTATGATTTTGCCGTACTTTCCGATCATAATACGCTAAACGAGGGCGATAAATGGATTACCCTTTCCGATAAGCTGCACCTTCAAAAGGGTTTTGACGAATACCTTGCCAAATATGGTGAGGATTGGGTCGAACATGAATTGGACTCCGCAGGTAAGACCAAGATAAAATTAAAGACGCTCGAAGAATACGGACCCCTGTTTGAGGAAAAGGAAAAGTTCATGATTCTGCCATCCGAAGAAATCTCCACCAGCTTCGATAAAAAACCTATCCATATCAATGCGACCAACATTCAAGAACGCATTGAACCCTTAAAAGGCGAAAGTACGGCGGATGTCATCCAAAAAAATATCGATGTCATTGTAGCCCAACGAGAAGCACTAGGCGTGCCGATCTTGCCGCATATCAACCATCCCAATTTCGGGTTCGCAATCACCGCTGAAGATTTTATGCAATTGCAGAACGTTCGGTTTTTTGAAGTGTACAATGGCCATCCCGCCGTGTTCAATGAAGGCGATTCTACCCATGTCAGCATAGAAAAAATGTGGGATCAAATAAACACGGTCTATTACGAGCAGAACAAGCCTTTGTTAAACGGAGTTGCCACGGATGACAGCCATTATTATCGCCAATTGGGTAAGACCTATAGTAATCCGGGCAGGGGCTGGGTGATGGTACTGGCCGATTCTCTCTCTGCCAATAGTATAATCGACGGTATGGAAGCCGGTAATTTTTATGCTTCTACGGGAGTTGTTTTAAAATTCATCCAAAGACAAAATAATTCCCTCAAAATCGATATTGCGGCTGAAACCGGGGTCAATTACGAAATTCAGCTGATCGGGGTCAACGCTACCTCTAAAAAAGTTGAAATCATTGAAAATGTATCCGGTTCGAACGCAGAATTTGCCTTGAGCGACGACTATCTCTACGTAAGGGTTAAGGTAATTTCAGACAAGACCAACAAAAACTTTTTTGACGAAACCGAATTTGAAAAGGCCTGGACACAGCCGATCATTACCAAAGAAAGGCCGGAATCGGGGTTTTAGCAAACCAACCCATAATAACAAAATGCGTTGGTGAAAAATGCGATTTCTCCACTATGATTAACAGAACTATGATTTTTTTAGGTATTTGGATGACGTGAAAGATGGGTTATACTATTCGTGGATTTGTTGGAATACCTTTATTTATGCAATTTTAAAGCTAATTTAGAAACGGAATTAGAAGTAACGATTAACCTGGACTAAAAAAAATGAAAAAAATCTTCGAGCTGATCGGCCCCGGATTCATTACCGCGGCATTGGTATTGGGTCCCGGTAGTTTGGCCGTGGCATCGAAAATCGGGGCGAACTATGAGTATCAACTGCTTTGGGTCGTGCCTTTCTGCGTTCTGTTCATGGGCGGGTTTACCGTCGTTTCCACGCGAATAGGTATTACCTCGGAAGTTTCATTACTCAGCCAGATCCGGGTTAAATACGGAAACTGGGTCGCTATTTTGATCGGGGTCGGACTCTTTTTGGTAGCGGCATCGTTCCAAGCCGGAAACTCCATAGGCGCCGGAATGGTATTTAGCGAAACCCTTAGCACATCTGCAGCACCATGGATTATCGGTATTTCGGCTATCGCCATATTTCTATTGTTTTTCAAGGCCTTTTTTAAAATTCTCGAAAAGGTAATGATCGGTATGGTCATTTTAATGTTGGTATCCTTTGTACTTACCCTGATCATTTCGAATCCGGATCTTTCAAAATTGACGGAGCAGTTTACTTTTGGAATTCCGACCGGCTCCGAAATGCTGGCCTTGGCATTGGTGGCTTCCAGTTTTTCTATTGCCGGAGCTTTTTACCAATCCTATCTGGTTCAGGAAAAGGGATGGACGAAAGCCAAATCGAGATCTCACGAAAGAGAAGGTATCACGGGAATTATTATCTTGGGAGTTATTACCTCGACCGTGCTACTGGTAGGTGCATCCGTATTATTTCCTAAAGGAATTGCGGTCAACAGCGCCACCGAAATGGGCATGGCATTGGAACCGATTTTCGGACCTTATGCTACGAAGATATTCATGCTAGGCCTTTTTGCGGCCTCCTTTTCTTCTTTGTTAGGAAATGCCACCTTGGGCGGGGTCTTGATCTCCGACGCGCTGGGGTTCGGGATGAAGCTCGAATCGATCAAGGTGCGGGCGATGATTATGTTGGTCATCGTAATCGGTGCTACCGTCGCCATAGTTTTCGGCAATCTGCCCATCGAACTGATTGTGGTAGCACAGGGCCTGACCATTATCGTGTCGCCCTTGATCGGACTACTGTTGCTCTTGATCGCCTTTGGGAAATCGGCAAAAAAAGAAATGGAATTGGGCGTTGGCCTAAAGATACTGATGATCGTTGGCTGGCTGATTTTGTTGTTCCTGGCTCTGGCCAACGGGTATAATCTTTTTATAAAATAGAAATATGCAAAGTGTAGAAGAACTGGAAAAAAAATTATCGGAACCTTCCGAAAGATTGATCGCAGATGTCGCTAAAATCAAAGGTGATGTTATGATTTTAGGCTTAGGGGGAAAAATGGGCCCGACCTTGGCCCAATTGCTCAAAAAGGCGATTGATAAAGCGGGTATTTCTAAAAGGATAATGGGCGCCTCGCGATTTTCGAACGAGGCCATCTACAACAAGCTTACCGATTTCGGGATAGAATGCCATAAGGCCGATCTATTGAACGATGAAGCACTGAACGGGTTGCCGGATGCCGAGAATATCATCTATATGGCAGGCAATAAATTCGGTACGGCGGGCAACGAACATTTTACTTGGGCGATGAACGCCTATCTCCCGGGACGGGTGGCGGAGCGATACAAAGAATCAAACATCGTAGTATTTTCCACAGGAAATATCTATCCTTTTTTACCGAGTGAAAGTGGTGGCGCAACGGAAGACGTAAGGCCGTCCCCGATTGGGGAATACGCCCAATCCTGTTTGGGCAGGGAGCGGGTGTTCGAGCATTTCTCGGTAAAGAACGGTACCAAAATGTTGTTGTACCGATTGAATTACGCGCTCGATTTGAGATACGGTGTCCTCTTGGAAGTTGCCAAAAAAGTGATTTCCGAAAAGCCCATCGATTTGAGTATGGGCTATGTCAACGTGATCTGGCAGGGCGATGCCAATGAATATGCGATTAGAAGTTTGCTGCATTGCGAATCCCCGGCAAATAAATTGAATAGTACCGGGCCGGAAACGATATTGGTAGAATGGCTCGCCGAGCAGTTCGGGGAACATTTCGGGAAAACGCCGATTTTTGAGAACCGGCCGGCCGAAACTGCCCTGTTGAACGATGCGTCACGTTCGTTCGAGCTTTTCGGGAAACCATTCGTATCGCTGAACGAGATGATAAAAATGACGGTGCAATGGGTGAAGTCAGGTGGAAAGGAAATTAGCAAACCGACCCATTTCCAAGAACGGAAAGGGGATTTTTGAATTTCGTTCCGTTAAAAAGAACCCTAAAAAAAATATAGATTTGAATCCAAAAATAAAAGCACTACTTCATGAGGGCACGGTCATCCCAGCACACCCTCTGGCCCTGACGGCCGAACGCAAACTCGATGAAGCCCGGCAACGCCTTTTGACCCGCTACTATATGGCATCCGGAGCCGGGGGTATTGCCATTGGCGTGCATACGACCCAATTCCAGATTCGGGATCCTAAAATCGGGCTGTACCGAAAAGTGCTCGAACTGGCCATCGAAGAAATCGACAAGGCAAATCTCGACCGGCCTTTTATAAAAGTCGCGGGAGTTAGCGGCCCTACGGAACAAGCCGTCAGCGAAGCCAAGATATGCGCCGAACTGGGCTACGACATCGTATTGGTCAGTACCAACGGATTGGGCGATTGGTCGGAAAAAGCTTTATTAGAACGTACTCGAAAAATCGCTGAAATAATTCCTGTATTCGGCTTCTACTTGCAGCCGGCGGTAGGAGGGAAGGTATTGAGTTTTGATTTTTGGAAGAAATTCGCCGAAATCGATAATGTACAAGCCATAAAAATGGCACCCTTCAACCGTTACCAGACCCTGGAAGTGGTCAGGGCCGTCTGCGAGTCCTCCCGTTGTAATGACATTGCATTATATACAGGTAACGACGATAACATAGTAAACGATCTGTTGACCACCTATCGATTCATGGTCAATGGAAAACCAGTATCCAAGAACATAGTCGGTGGACTACTCGGCCATTGGGCGGTATGGACGAACAAGGCCGTCGACCTGCTCGACACCGTAAAGAAGGCCAAAAAAGCTGGGAGCTCCATTCCTACGGAACTATTGACCTTGAACGTAGCCGTGACCGACTCGAATGCGGCATTCTTCGATGCTACCAACAATTTCCACGGATGTATCGCGGGCATTCACGAGGTGCTTTACCGTCAGGGAGTTTTAAAGGGAATATGGTGCCTTGATGAAACCGAAGGCCTTTCCCCTGGACAAAAAGAAGAAATCGACCGGGTATATAAAGATTATCCCGAGCTGAACGATGATGCGTTTGTAAAGAACAATATTGAGAATTGGATGGGGGATTTACAGGCATAATACATAAAAATTCGACAATGAAAAAACAAAATAAAACCGACAGAAGAAGCTTCGTAAAAACTTCTGCTAAAACTGTGGTGGCCGGGATGGTATTCAGCCACTTGCCGATATTTTCAAGTGCCAATGTATTCGGACAAGAGAAAATAAAACTTGGCGTGGTCGGTTGCGGCGGTCGCGGTACGGGAGCTGTATTTCAGGCGCTGACCGCTTCGAAATCCGTGCAATTGGTCGCTATGGGCGATGTGTTCAAACATGAAATGGATAACAGTTTCCAACGGGTATCCGATAAATTTTCCGATCAGGTAGACGTGCCCAAAGAACGTCAATTCTTAGGCTTGGATGCTTTCAAAAAAGTGATTGCGGAGTGCGATGCGGTTATATTGGCCACCCCTCCGGGGTTTCGTCCCGAGCATTTTCAACTTGCCGTTGATTCGGGTAAACATGTATTTCTAGAAAAACCATTAGCCGTAGACGGCCCGGGCTATCGTAAAATTATAGAGACCGGAAAAAAGGCGACGGACAAAAAGCTGAACGTTGTCGTTGGCCTACAATCCCGTTACGAAATCGCTATGAACGAAATGGTCACCAAAATACATGCCGGCGAAATCGGTGAGGTGCTTTCCACCGATGTATACTATAATGTGGGGAAGGCAACGGTGTATCCCCGAAAAGAGGGCCAGACCGAACTGGAATATCAAATCAGCAACTGGCATTATTTCAATTGGCTCTGGGGCGGACAGCTGGCAGGCCAAACTATACACCAAATGGATGTTATCAACTGGATAAAGCAAGATTATCCGATTAGAGCTAGTGGAATGGGGGGCAGGGCGATGCTCGAAGGCCCCGACCATGGAGAGATATTCGACCATCACTATGTGGAGTTGGATTATAAGGATGGTAGCAAAATGCATGTACAATGCCGCCAAATGGATAATTGTGCCAATCGTATGGGGTTCAACGTTCAGGGAACCAAAGCTAGGGCCGATGAACGTTTTCAGTTTCTCGATAACAAGGGTAATGCACTTTGGCGGTACCGCGATAGAGACGACGCATCATCTTCGCAAATCGAACAGGATGTTTTTATCGGGGCTATCTTGGGTTCCAAACCTTACGTTAACAATGTAGAGTACGGGGCCGAAAGCACCATGACCACGATTATGGGCCGCATGGCCATCGAATCCGGACAAATCATTGCATTGGATGAGGCCAAGGCATCCGACCTGAGTATCGTACCCGATCCAATGTCATGGGATATGAAGATGCCCAATGCACCCTTGGAAAATGGAAATTACGCTATTCCAAAACCCGGTGATAGGGTGCTTTAGAAAAACTGAATACCCCCTGACCGACTAAACCTAATACTTGAAAATGAACCTATTCAAAAAAAATAGCTTTGCGGTTCTGCTGTCCTGGCTACTACTGTCTAGCTGTGGCGGCTCCGAGCCCTACGCCAGAATATCGGTCTCCGAAACGAACGGACTTCCGAGGGAATTAGAATACGTGACCGCTGAAATACCCTTGCCAGTCGATTTAGAGCCATCCCAAATATTAGTGGCCACTGATAGTAAAACAGGAGAATCGGTATCCGTGCAAATGTTGGACACGGTGGGGAACGAAGAAAAATCCACTTTAAAAATCATGTTTCCGGTAAGTGTCGGGGCGAACAGTGCCAAAACCTTTGAACTGGTGGCCTCAGAAAAAATACACGATGACGGAACGCTCGACATTCGGATTTCCGACGATGGTTCTTCCGTAGAGAACCAAACTTACAAAGCTACGTTCAGCATGGAAGATGACCCGCGCGGCGGACAGATAAACGGTATCTTTTTGAAGAATTTCGACAACATAATGCTAAAACGCAGCCATATCGCCATGCATTGGGCGCCCAATTTTTCGAAAACCCACGGAAACGGCTACTTTAATATGGAAGATTTTCGGCCAAGCTCCGAGAACACTATCGAGACCGGGCTTTATCAAATCAAGAAAGACCGTTCAGGGCGTACCGATACGATTCCCGAAATTTATGTCGAGGGAAAATACACGTTCCTCGCCGGTCTGCCCTATTTTTTCTTTGAATCGACCATGACGGTGGAGCAAGAGGTTTCACTAAAACTCCTGCGCAACGATGAAATGACCATGGATAGTTTGTTTACCCATGTCGCCTACCCACGGAAGGATGGAATGGTTACTCGCTTACCATTATATGATTCGGAATTGGATAGTTTGGAAACCAACCCTATTCCCGATGATTCAGGGTTCGTGGCGTTCTACAATACGAATTTTGGGTACGGACTGGCTTCCATACGACTGGAATATGACAATACGAATAGCGAGGGAAACCCGTCTCC
>RCMY010001193.1_pt1 | contig 24782 bp, 16 predicted proteins | sample 2041341 | NCBI WGS metagenome assembly RCMY01 (sample SAMN09708234, study PRJNA481090) | Marine sediment metagenome, whole genome shotgun sequencing project.
AAGCGCCGGATGGTCGACCGCGATGCGCATGGCCGCAGCGAGCTTGCGCGGGTCCGTCCGGCCGAGCAGCAGCAGCAGATCGAGCCGCGCAGCCTGCTCGAGCAGGCCCGCGTCGATCGCGACATCACCCCCGACCGCGTCAGCGAGGGCACGGGCCGCGGCGGTCGCCCGGGCACGATCGTCCAGCAAGGTCGTCCCGGTGCCCTCGGAGTCGAGCTGCAGACGCAGCGCGCGCCCGGCGACGCAGGCGGCCGCGATCGTCCAGCCGACGCGCGCGTAGCCGCGCGCTTCCTCGACGAGGAAGTCCTGGGGCGGTCGGCTCCCGCTCTTCGACGCCGCGTGCACGACGAACGTCGCGAGCGTCTCGTCCGACCGCGCCACCACGGCGCCCGACGTCACGAGACGGGCCCAGAGGTCGGTGTCCATCGCGAGGTCCAGCGTCTCGTCGAGACCCCCGACGGCGTCCCAAGCCGTCCTGCGGATCAGCACGCCGGGCTGGCCGACGGGTGTGCCCCACGTGAACGCCGCCTCGTCCAGCACGTCAGGGGCGACGATCGGGTGCGCCTCGACCGCGCCGTCGGCGGGGGCCTCGACCGCGCAGGTGCCGACGACCCATGCGACGTCGGTCAGCGCCATGCGTTTCGCGGCGTCGCGGATCCCGCCCTCGAGCCGGTCGTCGGCCCCGAGCCAGGTGATGACCTCGCCCGAGCTGGCGGCGACACCGACGTTGATCGCCGCCGCCTGGCCGCGCCGCTCGTCGGCGATGACCGACGCCCCGTGGTCGCGCGCGGGTACGAGCACGTCGTCTTCGGAACCACCGTCGACGACGATGATCTCGCTGCCCGGCAGGTGCGTGAGGATGCTCGTCAGGCAGCGGGACAGGTCCCCGGGGTCCGGTTCGAGCGTCGGCACGACGACCGTGATCGTCGGCAGGTCGCCGTCGGTGGCGCTGGTCGTGGTCGATGCCATCGCAGCGCTGCTCCCGGTCCGCGTCAGACGTTGGTGGCAGTTGAGCATGCTCCCGCCGCCCGGTCGCGGCTCCGCGGCGACGAACGTGGTTGCGGCGTCGAGGTGCACGATGGCTGAACCGACCTCGCCCCTCTCCGTCGCGATCCCCTCAGCGGGGCCCGCGGACGCTGTCGTGCGCATGCTGGAGCGACTCGCGCTCGTTGCCCGGGCCGATGGCCTGGTGCCGGGCGCGATCGTGCTGGTCGATGACCTCCCGACGCGACCGACGGTCAGGGCCGCCTGCGCGCGGCTCGGCATCCGCCGCATCGTCGGCGAAGGCCGTGGGCCCGGGCCGGCACGCAACCTCGGGATCGCCGCGAGCAGCGGTACGACGCTGCTGTTCTGCGACGACGACGTCTTCCTCGACGACGGCGCCATCGCCGCGGCCGTGCGGGTCGGCGCCGACCTCGTCCGCTCCGGGGTGCCGCTCGCTCAGGGCCTGCTGCGTGCCCCCGTCCACGCGCCCCCGTGGCTCGTCGACCTGTACGCGCGCGGGATCATGACGTCGGTGAACGACCTCCGTCGGCCCGCGCACATCGCTCCGGCCGAGGTCACCTCCGGGCTGGTCGTCGCTGACCGCGCCGCGCTCGAGGCGGCCGGGGGGTTCCCCGAGCCGGCGATGGGCCGCTGGGAGGACGTCCTGCTCGGCATCGCGCTGTCCGCCGCCGGACACGACCCGGTCGCCGTCCTCGCCGAGGACGTCACGGGCGTGCACGACTACGTGCCGACGTGGGAGCAGTGGGTTGACCGCATGACCGCCGAGGGCCGACGGCTCGGGAGCCTGCTCGACCCGACGCTCTCGGACCGCGACGCTGCCGCCCGCGACGCTGCCGCCCTCGTCGCGAACGTCGTCGATGGTGGCGGGGTCGGCGGCGTCGTTCGCCGCATCCTCGGACACGCTCCGGCATCGCTGCTGTCCCACGCCCGAGGTCGCGCGACGCGACGGCTCGCCGGGTCGTCCGCGTTCCAGCGCGGCCTGCGAGAAGGGGCACGCCGATGATCGCTCCACGCCTCGGCATCGTGGTCGTCACCCACGAGTCCGCCGACGTCGTCGACGCCTGCCTGCGCGCGCTCGCACATCATGAGCCGGACGCGACGATCGTCGTCGTGGACGACGCGAGCCCGTCCGGACCGCCCACCCTCCCGCAGGGCGGCCACCTGGTCGTCCAGCCGGAGAACCGCGGGTTCGGTGCCGCCTGCAACGCTGGCGCCGCATGGCTGCACGCGACCGGCCCCGTTGACGCGATCGCGTTCCTCAACCCCGACGTCACGTTGCACGCGGCCAGCCTCACCGCGCTCGCGGGCCACGTCGCCGACGGGGAACGGCTGGGCGTCGTCACCGGTCCGATCACCCACCCCGACGGCTCGCCGCAGGCGAACGCGTGGGGGCCGACCTCCGTCGTGCGCGCTGCGTGGTTCGCCTCCGGACTGCAGCTGCCGCGCCTGCGCCGCGTGGTCGGCCGCGTCCTGAGCTCCGGGCTCGCCACGTCGTCGGCGAGCATGGCCGGCGAGATCGCCGAGGTCGACGGGCACGTCCTGGGCGGGGCGATGGTCGTCGACGCCGGCTGCTTCGCAGAGATCGACGGCTTCGACGAGGACTTCTTCCTGTACTGGGAGGACGCCGACCTCTGCGCACGCGCCCGCGACGCCGGCTGGAGGGTCGCCGTCGTCGACGTCGCGCCGATGGTCCACGCCGCCGGCACCTCCAGCGCCGGCATCGGGTCGGAGCAGCGGTGGCGCTGGTACCGCGACGGGGCCGACACGTTCGCGACGAAGCACCTCGACGACGTCGCACGACGTCGGCTGCTGCGCGCCCTCGACGTGGGTCGACGGCTGCGGAGACGCGCAGCCTGAAGCCGTGGCGCTGGCCGTCGACAGGTTGTCCACGCATCGAAAGTGGAACCGACCCGTGCGCATCATGCTCGGCGGCAGCGAAGTCGACCTGTTCTCGCGGGAGCAGGTCCTCGCCAGTGTGCGTGATCGCCTCCGCGAGCCCGCCCCGCGCCTGCTCAACGTCGCGTCCGCCAACCTCGACCACCTGCACCACTTCGGCATTGACTCCGGCCGCGAGGGCTGCTTCGACAACGACGACGCCGACTGGCTGATGCTGCTCGACGGCATGCCGCTCGTCTGGGCCGCACGCCGCATGACCGGCGGTGAGTGGCAGCAGCTCGCAGGCTCCGACCTGCTGCCGGACGTCCTGCGCGTCGCCGCCCGCGAACGTTCCCGCGTCGGCTTCCTCGGCGGCTCGCCACGTCAGCACGAGATCCTCGCAACGACCCTGCCGTCGAAGTACCCGGACCTCGACCTCGCCGGGTTCTGGTCACCATCGCGCGAGGTCGTCAACGACCCGGAGGCGTCGGCGATCGTCGCCGAGGAGATCGCGCAGTCCCGCGTCGACCTGCTCGTCGTCGGGCTCGGCAAGCCGCGCCAGGAGGACTGGCTGCTGCGTCACGGCGAGGCGACCGGCGCCAAGGTGGCGCTCGCGTTCGGGGCCGCCGCCGACTTCATGGCCGGCACCGTCGAGCGCGCTCCGGAGCGGTGGCGTCAGCTCGGCATGGAGTGGGCGTACCGGCTCATCAAGGACCCGAAGCGCCTGGCGCGTCGCTACCTCGTCCAAGGCCCCGCGAGCGCCGCTCGCCTCATCGGTCAGAGCCACGAGCTCACCCCGCAGGCCGAGCCCACCGAGCGTGAGCTGCTCACCGCCCCGCACCGGTGGGGGCGGCGTCTGGGCCGGGTGCTCGTCGCTGGCGACGTCGCGTCGATCGCGGTCGCCAGCTTCGGGGCGTACGTCGCCCGCGGGCAGCTCGGCGATCTCGGGCTCGTCCAGGGCTTCGCCGGACAGATCCCCGTCGCGCTTGCCGTCCTGCCGATGTGGATCGCCATCCTCCAGGCGTTCGGCTGCTACCGACCCCAGTACTTCAACGCCGGCGGCGAGGGCTATCGCCGGTTCCTCGCGGGCTCGGCGACCGCCGTGCTCTCGATCGGGTTCGCGTCGTTCGCGCTGAACCTCCAGGTCTCACGCCTCTACGTGCTCGTGCTCGCCGCGTTGTCGTTGGTGCTCGGCACGGTGAACCGCACGCTCGTGCGGACCTACCTCCGTCGTGCCCGTGACGGCGGGCGCTTCCAGCAGAACGTCCTCATCGTCGGGGCGAACGAGGACGGTGGCCATCTCGCCGGCGTCATGACCGGCACCGAGGCTGCGGGCTACCGCGCGGTCGGGTTCGTCGACGACGAGGCCGAGATCGGCGCCGACGTCTGCGGGCTGCCGGTGCTCGGACGCCCCGCCGACATCCTCGACCTCGCCTTCGACACCCGTTCCGGGCTCGTCGTCGTCTCACCGTCGGGCGTGCGACCCGGGACGCTGCGCGCGCTCACCCTGGCGCTGGAAGGCTCGGACGTCGACCTCGCCGTGTCGCCCGGCGTCTACGAGACCGCGATGCGCCGCGTCACGGTCGAGGCGGTCGGCTCGCTGCCGATCATGCACGTCGACCAGATCCGCCTCAGCGCCGTCAAGACGATCGCGAAGCGCACCCTCGACGTGGTCGCGGGGACCGTCGCGCTCCTCGTCGCGCTGCCCGTGCTGATCGGCTCGGCGATCGCCGTTCGCCTCGACTCACCGGGACCCGTCGTCTTCCGTCAGACCCGCGTCGGCCGCGACGGCACGACGTTCACGCTGTTCAAGTTCCGCACGATGGTCGAGGACGCCGAGGCCCAGCTCCCGGCCCTGCTCGAGATGAACGAGGCCGGCGACGGCTTCTTCAAGCTCCGCGAGGACCCACGGGTGACGCGCGTCGGGGCACGTCTGCGACGCTGGTCGCTCGACGAGCTCCCGCAGCTGCTCAACGTCCTGCGCGGCGAGCTCTCCCTGGTCGGCCCCCGCCCGCCGGTCCCGCGTGAGGTCGAGAAGTACGAGGCCTGGCACCTGCGCCGTCTGCGGGTGAAGCCCGGGATCACCGGTGTCTGGCAGACGTCCGGTCGCTCCGACATCAACTTCGAGGAAGCGGTCCGCATGGACCTGTTCTACATCGAGAACTGGTCGCTCTCGTACGACCTGTTCCTCCTCGCCAAGACCTTCCGCGCGGTCCTCTCCCGCGACGGAGCCTGGTGACCGGAGTCACCCCCGACCCCACCCGCCCCGCCCCGCCGAGCGATGGAATTGTCTGCGTGGTGCAGGTTTCGGCATCGCTCGGCGAAGTGCTGTTTCGGTGAGCGATGGAATTGTCTGCGTGGTGCAGGTTTCGCCGTCGCTCGGCGGGGAGCGGGGGCCCGGGGAGGCGGGGCGTCAGGGGGTGCAGGCCCTGACGTGCTGGCCGGCGAGCGTGACGAAGCCGTCACGGCCCGTGGCCCAGCTCGACGCCGCGAGGTCGCGGAGGGTCCCGCGGACGCGGGAGCAGCCGCCGGTCTCGTGGGCGAGGTCGAGCGACAACAGCCACGCGTCCCCCACGACCCGACCGATCCCGAAGCTGGCCCAGTCCTCGCCGACGGCGCGGAGATCGGCGAGCAGGAGCGCGGCGTCCTCGAGGTCGCCGCGCTCGACCATGGCTGCTGCGGCGCCCGCGTGGCCGTCGAGCCAGGTCGGCATCGGCGGGAGCTCGGAGCGGGCGAACGTCGACGTGATCTCGCCGCGTCGATAGGCAAGCTCGGTCTGCAGCGAGGTGATCCCGGTGTGTCCGGGCGACCAGCGCCGCGCGCGGGTGAGCAGGTCGTCGGCGAGGTCCAGGCGGCCGTCGTCGAGGAGCAGCCGGGCGAACCCGACCTGACGTGCGGCGTCCCACGGGGCGGTGGCGTCGATGAGCTGCGAGGCCTGGACGTCGTCGCGGGCGATGCTGACCTCACGCTGGTACTGGCCGGCGACGCCGGCGGTGACCAGCAACATGCCGAGCACGACGGTGATCCCGACCGCGGCGAGTCCGGCGCTGCGTGACGGGGTCGGGGGAGTCGCCGTGACGCGGGTGGTGAGGGCGGCGGTCGCGACGGCGAGCACGAACGGCACGACGGGGTAGGTCCAGTCCGTGTCGAAGGCCTGATGGGCGCTCAGGTGCACGACGGTGCCCGCAGCGCCGAGGACGAGACCGGCGCGGAGGTCGTCCAGGACGATCGCCGACGCCGTGCGCTCAGAGCGCAGGACCACGGGGCGACGGCGCCACGTGGCGCCGAGGCCGACGAGGCTGGCCAGGCCGATCGCGATGAACGCCCCGGCGCCGAGGACGCCACCGTCGACCCAGGCCTCGACGTACTGGCTGTGGCTGTGCGAGGTGAGGTTGGCGCCGCTGTCGGTGTGGCTGAGCGCGAGGCCGGCGTAGGAGCCGGGGCCGGTCCCGATCACCGCCCGGGACGCGGCGAGCTCGACGCCCGCCTCCATGTGCTCGAGACGCAGGGCGAAGTGGGCGTCCGCACCGGCGTCGGTGGCGTCGCGGCTGGACGTCGAGGCGCCCGTCGGAACCATCGACTGGAGCAGCACGACGACGATCGCCGCGATCGCCGCGGTCACGACGAGTCGGATCCCGGAGCGGCGGATCCCATGCCGGCGGACGGCGATCGCGGCGATCACGACCAGCCCGAGGGCCGTCGTGATCAGCGCCCCGCGCGACGTCGACAGGAACACGCCGGCGAAGCCGACGGCGGCGGCCATGAGCCCCGCGCCGGCAACCACGTGACGACGCAGCGACAGGCCGACGCCGAGGAGCAGCAGCGCGAGCGCCCCGGAGAGCGCGCCAGACGGGTTGTGCCACGACAACAGCAGCCACACGGGGCTGTCGCCGTTCAGGGCGCTGCCCCACCACTGGAGGAGCCCACGGCTCGCGTAGACGCCGAGCGTGGCCAGGATGGCGGCGACGACGATGGCGGGTCCGGCGGTCCGGCGCATCAGGCGCCGGGTGAGGAGCATGACGAAGGCCACGGTGCCGGCGACGACGACCGGCACGACGAAGCCCGACCGGTCCTGCGCGAAGGCCAACGACAGGGCCCAGCCGGCGGCCCAGCTGCCGGCGATCCAGCGCGTGATGCGGTCTGAGACGCGCAGCTCCTCGAACACGACCGGGGCCGCGAGGACGAGCAGCAGCGCGAGGGCAGCGGCGGCGGGGTAGTCGCGGGCGCCGTCGAACTCAGAGAACCCGGCGAGCGCGAGGACGATGCCGACCGCCGCGACGACGTCGCCTGCTCGGTCGGTGAGCTGACGACGCATGTCGCCGATCGGTGCCCTCGGCGGGAGCTCCGGCTCCACGAGGTCGGGCGTCATCACGTCGAGTGCGGTCATCGTCACAGTCCTGGAGAAGTCTCGTGTGTTCTGTCGGCCCGCCGACGGGGGAGATCACGTCGTGGGCGGCTTCTGCCGCCGCGTAGGCTGCGCTGTCCCCGTCTTCCCCTGAGGCCCCTGTGAGTCCAGAAGCGTGGTTCACGCTTGCCGTCGTCGTCGCGATCTTCGTGGCCCTCGTCCGTGAGATCTACTCGCCGGCATCTGCGATGGCTGGCGGCCTGGCCGTGCTGTTCCTCGGCGGATCGACGCCGTTGCTCGACGAGTTCTTCCCGGCTGAGCTCGCGTTCGCCGGGTTCGCATCGAAGGCGACGATCACGATCGCGGCGCTCTACGTCGTGGCGTGGGCGGTGCGCTCGACCGGCGTCGTCGACCGGATGCTGCTGAAGATCCTCGGCGGCGGCGTCGGTGACCGTCGGCTCCTCGCCCGCGTCGTCGGGCCGGTCGCGGTGTCCAGCGCGTTCCTGAACAACACCCCGATCGTCGCGACCCTCGCCCCGCTGATCCGCGACTGGGCGGAAGCACGCGACAAGGCACCGTCGCGCTACCTCATGCCGCTGTCGTTCGCGGCGATCCTCGGCGGGACCATGACGTCGATCGGGACGTCGACGACGCTCGTCGTGAGCGGTGCGATCTCGAACCCGGCCACCTTCGCGATGAAGCCGTTCTCCCTGTTCGAGGTCAGCGCGGTCGGCATCCCCGTGGCGATCCTCGGTGGGCTCGCCGTCGTCATGCTCGCCCCGAAGCTGCTGCCGGACCGCGTGGCGCCGTCAGACGGGGTGCAGAACAGCCGCGAGTACGCGTTCCAGATGCGGGTCGAGGCGGGCGGCGCCCTCGACGGCACGATCGTCGAGGACGCGGGGCTGCGCAACCTCGCCGGCGTCTACCTGGTGCGCCTCGACCGCGGCGCGGAGACCATCGCCCCGGTCGCGCCGACCCAGGTCCTGCGCGGAGGTGACCAGCTCACCTTCGCCGGCCGCGTCAGCAACGTCCGTGACCTCGAGCAGATCGCGGGGCTCGTCTCCGCCGAGGAGGAGCACTACGAGACGGTCGAGACGAAGCGCGCCTTCCGGTTCTACGAGGCGGTCGTCGGGCCACGCTCGTCGCTGGCGGGGCGCACGCTCAAGGAGATCGGCTTCCGAGCCCGGTACGGCGCGGCCGTCATGGCGATCCACCGCGCGGGGGAGCGCCTCGACACCAAGCTCGGGCAGGTCCCGCTGCGCAGCGGCGACGTCCTGCTGCTCGTCGGCCCGCCCGGTGCCCAGCCCGAGTGGGAGGCCGGCCACGACTTCCTGCTCGTCAACTCGGTGTTCGACCGCCCCAAGGTCGAGCCCCGTCGGGCCGCGTTGATCTTCGCGACGATCGTCGGGATGGTCCTGATCGCCGGGACCGGGATCCTGTCGATCCTCCAGGCCTCGCTGCTCGCCGTCATGGTGCTCGCGGTCACGAAGACGATCCGGCTCTCCGACGCGCGCGACTCGATCGACCTCGACGTCATCCTGATCGTCGCCGCTGCGCTCGGGATCGGCGCGGCCGTCGAGGCCAGCGGTCTGGCGGCGTTGGCCGCCGAGTCCATCGCGGAGCTGGCCGGTGGGTCGAACCAGGTCGTCGCGCTCGCCATCGTCATGCTCGGCACGGTCCTGATGACCGAGCTGATCTCGAACGCCGCGGCAGCCTCGATCATGATCCAGATCGCCCTGCCCGTCGCCGCCGCGACCGGCATCGACCCCAGGGGCGCGGCGATCGCGGTGGCGCTGATGGCGTCGGCGTCGTTCCTGACCCCGGTCGGCTACCAGACCAACACGATCGTCTACGGGATCGGTGGCTACAAGTACACCGACTACTGGAAGTTCGGCCTGCCGATCTCGCTGATCAGCTTCGCCGTGACGTTGACGATGGTCAGCCTCGTCTTCTGACGCGTCGCACATGCATGCCTGTTGCTCACTTTCCCCGTGCATCACAGGGGAAGTGAGCAACAGACGCGTCTGGCGCGTCGACTGAGCAACAGCCGAGCTCAGCTGCGGTCGGGCCAGGTGAGGTTCGCGTGGATCTCGCGCGTCGCCTGGCTGCGGTTCAGGGTGTAGAAGTGCAGGCCCGGGGCGCCGGCGTCGAGGAGGTCCTGGCAGAGCTGCGTCGCGAGCTCGACGCCGAGTCGACGGACCTCGGCAGGGTCGTCCTCGACCGCGCTCAGCCGCTCGGACAGCCACTCCGGGACGGCGGCTCCGGAGAGCTCCGCCATGCGCCGGATCGAGCTGACGTTGGTGATCGGCATGATCCCGGGGACGATCGGCTTCGTGCATCCGAGATCGGCGAGATCGTCCACAAGGCCCTGCCAGTCGGCGACCTCGAACACGAACTGCGTGACCGCGAAGTCGGCGACCTCGAGCTTGTGCGCGAGCCACTTGCGGTCGTGCGCGCGGTCGGGGGAGAGCGGGTGCACGTACGGGTGGGCGGCGACGCCGATCGAGAACTGGTCGCCGCCGACCTCGCGCGCGAGCTCGACGAGCTCGGAGGCGAACTGGATGTCCGGCCAGCCGGCCTCGGGGTTCTCGCGCGGCGGGTCGCCGCGCAGCGCCATGATGTTCTCGACCCCGGCGTCGCGGTAGTGCGCGAGGATCGTCGCGAGCTCCGCGCGGGTGTGGCCGACGGCGGTCAGGTGCGCCATCGCGGACATCGACGTGCGCTCGCCGAGGTCGACGACGATCTGGTGCGTGCGCTCGCGGGTGGAGCCGCCGGCGCCGTAGGTGACCGACACGAAGTCGGCGCCGAGGGGCTGCAGCTCGTTGATGGCACGACGGAGGTTCGCGTCCCCGTCCTCGGTCTGCGGCGGGAAGAACTCGAACGATGCGGTCGGTGCTCCGGCGAGGAGGTCAGCGATGCGGGCCATGGGAAGTGCTCCTGAGGGGCGCTGCACCCGGACGTCGACTGACGTCGCGGGGTTGCCGTCAGGGGGCGGGCTCGCGGCTGACTGCTGGGTGCAGGTTATCGGGGTGTGGTTCGCCGCCAACCGCCGGACGGCGGGCGGTGTCGAGGGCGAGGAGCGCACAGACTTAGATAGTGACTTGTCACTATCTAAGTTCTGGGGCATGCTCACTCCATGACCACCACCGACACCCCCATGACGCAGGCCGAGCGTCGAGCCCGCACCCAGCGGGCCCTGCTCGACGCGACCCTCGAGGTCCTGGTGGCCGACGGGTTCGCGAACACCACGACGACGGCGATCTGCGCACGCGCCGGGGTCTCGCAGGGCGCGCTGTTCCGCTACCACGAGACCAAGGCTGATCTGCTCGTCGCCGCGCTGCGCGAGCTGTTCGAGCGCCTGTACGTGACCTTCGCCGGCGAGTTCGCGCTCCTCGCCGAGCGCGAGGACCGGATCCGCTCCGCCGTCGATGCGCTCTGGGACCTCTTCCAGCGGCCGGACACCCTCGCCGCGCTCGAGCTCTACGTGGCCGCGCGGACGGACGCGGACCTCGCCCCGGCCATGCGCGAGCTCGAGCTCGCGCACAACGAGCGCATCCTCGCGCTCGCTGCTGAGACCCTGCCCGACCTCGCGGACCGCGAGGCGTTCCGTCCGACCATCCGCCTCGTCATCGACGCCATCCAGGGCGCGGCCATCCGCGCCGTCGCGGGCGGCGACCCGGAGCTGCTCGCGCAGGAACGTGAGGCGCTCGTCGTCATCGCCCAGCTCGCCGTCACCGTCATCTGAAACGTCCGACCACGCAACCGCAAGGCACCTCATGCTCACCGACGTCCCACCGATCCTGATCTGGGCGATCCCGCTGTTCGTCCTCGCCGTCGTCGTCGAGATCGTCGACATGATCCGTGACGGGGAGGTCGCGCACCCCGACCGCGCCGACACCCGCACGTCGCTGATCATGGGCCTCGGCTACCTCGCGATCGAGGGGATCTTCTGGAAGGCCCTCGTGCTCGGCGGATACCTGTGGATCCACGAGCACGTCGCGCTCTTCGACCTCGGCTGGACGTGGCCGGTCTGGATCATCGCCGCGTTCGCCGACGACCTCTCCTACTACTGGTACCACCGGCTCAGCCACGAGGTCCGGATCCTGTGGGCCTCCCACGTCGTGCACCACTCGAGCCAGCAGTACAACCTCTCCACCGCGCTGCGCCAGACCTGGTCGCCGTTCCACGCCTTCCTGTTCTGGCTGCCGATGGTCCTCATCGGGTTCCACCCCGTGATGATCCTGACGCTGCAGGCCGGGAACCTGATCTACCAGTTCTGGATCCACACCGAGCGCATCGACAAGCTCGCCCCCGTCGTCGAGCTGGTCTTCAACACCCCGAGCCACCACCGTGCCCACCACGGCTCGAACGACGTCTACCTCGACAAGAACTACGGCGGGATCCTCATCGTGTGGGACCGCTGGTTCGGGACCTTCGAGCCCGAGGTCGAGCCAGTTCGTTACGGGCTGACGACCAACATCGACACCTACAACCCCGCTCGGGTCGCAACCCACGAGTACGCGGCGATCTGGCAGGCCGTCACCCTCCCGGAGCTGCGCTTCCGTGACCGCGTCGGCGTGCTCCTGCGTGGTCCCGGCTGGAGCCCGCCGGCCCCGTCCGAGCCCCGGGCCACCGTCGCCGTCTGACCGTCAGCGGGCGAGCTTCATGCGGAGGTCGACGCAGACGACGCTGTCGTCGCGGATGAAGACCGGGTTGAGGTCGAGCTCCGCGATCTCCGGCAGATCCTCGACCATCGCGTTGATGCGGTGCAGGAGATCCTTGAGCCCCTCGATGTCCTTCGGCGTGTCGCCGCGGTAGCCGTCGAGCAGCGGCTTCATCCGGAGGCCGTCGAGCATGTCGTCGACGTCGACGTCGGTCAGCGGGGTGATCCGCACCGACACGTCCTTCAGCAGCTCCACGAGCGTGCCACCCATGCCGGTCATGACGATCGGTCCGAACGACGGGTCGTGGCTGACGCCGACGACCATCTCGATGCCGTCGTCGACCATCTCCTGGACGACGTAGGCGTCGGCGTGCTCGGCGAGGTCGTGGGCGATCAGCGACTCGCGGATCTCCTCGATCGCCTTCGCGACGGCCTTGGGGGAGTCCAGCCCGAGACGCAGACCACCGACGTCGGCCTTGTGGATCGGTGCGGCGACCTTCACGGCGACCTTCGCGTCGATCCACTCCTGCGCCTTCGCGCCGGCCTTCGCGGACGTGACGATGCGCGACTTCGCGAGCGGGACGCCGTACGCGCGCAAGATCGCCTCGGCGTCGGCGTTCGACAGCCACACCTCGGTGCGCTCCGGTGCGCTGTGCGAGCGGTCCTCCTGGTCACCGAGCGCGTCAGTCGTGTGCGTGCTGCCGAGCACCTTCGTGGCGCCGTCGGCGGTGGCCGCCGTCAGGGCGGCCTCGACGACGGAGCGGCCGAGATCTTCGTCGATGTCGTCGGGTCGCACGACGTGGCCGACGGGGCGCTGGACCCACTGGCCGTACTCGGCGACGCGTCCGAGCGCGCGCGCCGCGTCCTCCGGGAAGCCGAACGTCGGGATGCCGGCGGAGGCCAGCCCGCCCGGCAGGTCGCGCGCGTTCATGAACACCGAGATCACGGGGACGTCCGGGCCGAGCGCCTCCTTGCCGCGCACGATCCCCGCGGCGACGTCGGCCGGCTCGGTCGTGCCGGCGGGGATGAAGATGACGAAGACCGCGTCGATCTCGTCGGCGCGGCCGAGGATCTCGAGGCACCGTTCGTACGCCTCGGCGCTGGCTGAGGCGATCATGTCGACGGGGTTGCCGATCCCCGCCGCGGGCGGCAGCACCTCACGGAGCTTCGCCATCGTCGCCTCGGAGAGGGCCGGCGCGGACAGTCCGTTGGACTCGAGCGCGTCGGCGGCCAGGATCCCCGGCCCGCCGGCGTTGGTGAGGATCGCGACGTTCGGTCCCTTCGGGGCGGCCTGCGTCGACAGCAGCGTGGCGACGTCGAACAGCTCCTCGAGGGTGTCGGTGCGGATCACGCCGGTCTGTCGGAACAGGGCATCGACCGCCACATCCCCGGCCGCGAGGGCGCCGGTGTGCGACGACGCAGCCCGCACGCCCGCGGACGTGCGCCCCGACTTCACCACCACGATCGGCTTCTTGCGCGAGACACGACGGGCGATCCGGGAGAACTTGCGCGGGTTGCCGAACGACTCCATGTACATCAGGACGACGTCGGTCTCGGGGTCGTTCTCCCAGTACAGGAGCAGGTCGTTGCCGGAGATGTCGGCCTTGTTGCCGATGGAGACGAACGTCGAGATGCCCAGCCCGAGAGCGTCCGCGTGCTCCAGGACGGCGAGGCCGAGCGCCCCGGACTGCGACGAGAAGGCGAGGCGGCCGGGGGGCGGCAGGATCGTGGAGAACGTGCCGTTCATCCGCAGGTCCTCACGCCCGTTCAGCAGCCCCATGCAGTTCGGACCGATGATGCGCGTCCCGTACGACCGGGCGATCGCGAGCAGCTCGTCCTGCGCGGCGCGACCCGCGTCGTCGGTCTCGCCGAAGCCGGCCGAGATGATGCAGACGGCCTTCACGCCCAGCTGGCCCGCTTCCTCGAGCACGCCGGCGACGTACTTCGCCGGCACGCACACGAGCACCATGTCCGGCACCGCCGGGCAGTCCGTCAGCGACGCGTAGGCCGCGACGCCCTGGACGTAGGCCGCCGAGACGTTCACTGGGTAGACGACGCCGCTGAACCCGGCCTGCAGCAGGTTGTCGAAGACGAGCCCGCCGATCGACGTCTTGTCCCGGGAGGCCCCGACGACGGCCACACGCTCCGGGTTGAAGAACCGGTGCAGGGCGGCGGACGCAGCGATGCGCTCGTCCTCGGCGACGACGCGGAGGAACTCCTCGGTCATCTCGAGCTCGAAGTCGGCGGTGACGACGGTGTCGTGGCGCGACGCCTGGTGCTCGAGCCCGAGGTCGCGCACGAGCGCCAGCATGCGGCTGTTCTCGGCGAGGATGTCGCCGGTCAGCCGTTTCACGCCGGCCTCCATCGCGGCCTGCGCGACGTGGCGCAGCAGGGCGGTGCCGATCCCGCGACCCTGGAACTGGTCCTCGATGAGCGCGGCGTACTCGGCCCGGGTGGCGTCGTCGACGTCGCGCTCCCAGCGGGCGACGCCGACGATCTGCTCGTCGTCGCCACGCCCCATGGTCGCGACCAGGGCGTACTGCTCATCCGGGTGGAGGTCCGTGAACTTCTTGACGTTGCCCTTCGTCAGCTCGAAGTGGCCGTGGAAGCGCAGGCGTCGGGAGTGCGCAGAGACCCGGCCCCACATCTCGAGGAGGCGGTCCTCGTCGTCGCGCCGGATCCGGCGCAGGTGGATGGTCGTCCCGTTGGGGAGAACGTGGTCGTGGGTCGCGTCCGTGGGGACCGAGGGCATGCGGGTGCCTCTGCTGGATGGCGGGGGAGGTGCGGTTGCGGGTGCTGGCGCAGGTGATGGTGACGCAGCCGTGCCCGCCGTGCCGGAGATCAACTCTTCCAGATCGGTTGCGGTGGCGTCGTCCTGACCCCAAGATGGTGCCTCGGCGAACCTTCGGGACGTCAGCCCCTCCGGATGTCCGTCCTCGAACGAGGAGTACGACATGGCCAACGAGCACCCCGACGTCGGACTCGCTCGGGCCGAGGCCCAGCTCGACCGACTGGACGAGCTCACCTCGGAGCGCGAGTCCCGGACCCCGGTCTATGACCGCACGGTCACCCGTGAGTTCAGCGGCGACGGCTTCCACGTCGAGGAGGCGGCCGACGCCGACGTCGACGACGATCCGGACACCCCGCACGTCTCCTACGACGGCGCGGAGGCGGTGATCGACGGCTTCAACGAGGCGTTCAACGCCCGCGACGTCGACGCCGTGCTCGAGGCCTGCGCCGAGGACGTGGAGGCTCCCGGCCTCGCGGGGGACGCGAAGGGGCTGTGCGCGTCGCTCGAGCAGCTGTGGGAGCGCCGGCCGAACGTGATGCTGACGCGTGGTGAGCTCGACGACCGGGTCGTCAGCGTCATGTGGGAGATCGGCGAGGGCGGCGCTTGGTGGCGCGTCGCGCCGATCTACTTCGACATCGAGGACGGTGCGATCGCCGTGATCGAGCTCGACGACGACCGTGTCGCGCTCGACGCGATCATCACCGAAGCCCCCGAGGCCGAGTTCGAGGAGGGCTCGACCTGGCAGGAGTGGGAAGACGGCGTCCCCGCCGACTGACGTGGCCGCACCCTCGTTCAGCTCGGGGCCGGCGCCCCGCGTGGGTCGTCGAGCAGCGTGGTGATGTCGTCGAGCGGGCCGTAGTGCTGGAAGCGGAACCACTGGGGGCCGGTCGGCTGCTCGGGGCGTTCGTCCAGCAGGACTGCGTCGACGTCCTGGCCGAGCGCCTGCCAGTCGGCGAAGCTCAGCTCACGGTCCTCCCACGCGAAGCGCGGCGGGCCCGGGACGGTCACGTAGCGGTTGGCGACGAAGCGGTTGCTCGTGACGTCGAACGCCTCGACGTGTACGCCGTCGGGCACGAGGATCCCTGTCGAGGTCCGCGATTCGAGCACGTTGTTCTCGACCAGCAGGTTCTGCACGACGCGAGGCCCACCGACGGCGGAGGCGCCGCGGTCGCGGTCGATCGCGAGGATCGCGTGGTCCTGGTCGACCACCCAGTTGTCGCGCACGGTGGTGTCGGGCGAGTTCGAGACGAAGATCCCGGCTCCGGGAGCGTCCTCCGACGGTGAGCCGTTGGCGCGGACGATGTTGTTCTCGATGAGCGCCGGCCCGAACGAGATCTCGTAGAAGATCCCGAAGACGGTGTTGTTCTCGACGAGGTTCCCACGGATGACCGCACCGATGCAGTCGACGTCGACCCACTGGCCGGGTCCGTTGTTGTCGTGGACCCAGTTCTGCTCGAACAGCATGCCGGTGAAGCAGTTGGTGAACTTCGTGCCGCCACCCTCGAACGCCCACGGGATCGTGAGCTCGCGGTTGTCGTGGATGTTGGTGGTGCGCATCGTGTACGGGATGGACTCACCCTCGGACGGACCCTGCCGGTAGGCGGCCTGCCCGACGACGCCGATCTGGCCGTTGTGGTGGGTGTCGCAGTGCTCGACGACCATCCCGGGACCCATGCCGATCCCGCCGCCGTGGTTGTAGCGGGTCTCGCAGAAGCGGATCGTCCACCGGGTGGTGTTGTGGCCGTTGATCGCCCCACGGCTGGTGCGGTTGGCGTAGCGCTCCACGACGAGGTTCGCGATGGTGACGTCGGCGACGTACTCACCTTCGAACGCGAAGTCCTGGGCGGAGGTCTCGATCAGCCCGAGCGTGGCGGGGTCGTCACCGATCCAGATGCGATCCTTGCCGCGCTCGAAGAACCAGGTGCCGGGGCGGAGGTTCTTGAACGCGCTGACGTGCAGGACCCGCTCGCCGTCGACGAACAGCTCCTCTGGGTACCAGTCGCGGGCGCGGCCGCCGTTCTGCTGGCCGACGACGTCGAACTGCTGGGTCTGGCCGTCGATGACCCAGAAGCCTTCCTCGAGCTTCCAGTCGGCGTCGGTGACGTCGCGCGCGCCGGACATGATCGCGCCCGGCTCGCCGATGAAGGTGTCGCGGTCGCGGGGGATGACCTTCTGCTCGCGGTGCAGGCCCGACGCGATGATGAAGGTCGAGCCCGGGGCGTTGGCGTCGACGGCTGCCTGGAAGTCGTCGCCGACCTCGAGCCGGACGGTTGCCGGCACGTCGCTCGTCGGGGTGCCACGCGGCGTCGACGGGGTGACCCCGGGGAGCGGGGTCTGCGTCGTCCCGGGGCCGTCGTCGGGGTCGGGGCCGCCGAGCGCGACCGCCAGGCCGATCAGGAGCGCGAGCGCGACGATGACCGCGACGATGGTGCTGATGCGTCTGCCGGTCACGTCGCTCCTGAGGTCGGGCGGTGCTGCATGGTGACCGCTTCGAGAGGTTCGCGCGAGTCACAGTGTGGTCGTTCGGGCGACGGGTCAGCGATACTGATGCCCCTGCTCTCAGCCCGGAACCGCATCTGATGAAGATCCTGCTCGCCGTGTTCGACTGCCAGCCCGGCGCTGGCTCCGAGCGCGGCAACGGCTGGAAGTGGGCGACGACGCTGGCGCGCGACCACGAGGTCGTCGCGCTGACCGACCACTACTTCCGCGACGACATCGAGGCGGAGCTCGCCGCGAACCCGCGCGAGAACCTGCGCTTCGAGTACGTCGGCACGGAGATGTCCGGCGGCCGCCTCAAGCGCTGGATGCACTACCGCCGGTGGCAGCAGGCGGCGCTGGAGCGAGGGCAGGAGCTGCACGCCGCGGAGCCGTTCGACGTCGTCCACCAGTGCACGACCGGCGCGCACCGCGTCCCGAGCGAGCTGTGGCGGCTCGGCGTCCCGTTCATCTGGGGCCCGGTCGGGGGCGGCGAGACCGTCCCGGTGGCCTTCTACGCCCCGAAGTGGCTGGGCTGGCACCAGGCGGGGCGTGAGCTGACCCGTGAGCTCAGCAACCGCATGGCCAAGCGCGACCCGAGGCTGCAGGCCTGCGCGCGCAACGCGGCCGTCCTCGCGGTCAGCACCCAGCAGACCCTTGACGCCTACCCGGCCGATGCCCACGACCACGCGATGATCGTGCAGAAGAGCACGATGGAGCGCGGGGAGCTCGCCCGCATCGCGGAGCTGCGCGCGGAGGCCGGCCCCGAGACCGGGCTCGCCTGCTTGTACGTCGGCCGTCTGCTGGGCTGGAAGGGCTCCTCCTATGCCCTGCGCGCCTTCGCCGAGTACGCGAAGGACCACCCCGCCGCGACGTTCGACGTGTACGGCCGCGGCGTCATGGAGGACCACCTCCGCGACCTGGCCGTCGAGCTCGGCGTCGCCGACAGGGTGACGCTGCACGGCCGGGTGCCCCGCGAAGACGTCCTGAAGGCCTACGCCGCGCACCACGTCTTCCTCTTCCCGAGCCTTCACGACTCGTCCGGCTACGTCATCCTCGAAGCGATGGCGGCCGGCCTGCCGGTCGTCTGCCTCGACGTCGGTGGTCCGGGCGCGATGGTCCCCTCGGACGGCGGCGTGAAGGTCGCGCCGATCTCGCCGGAGCAGGCCATCCGCGACCTCGCCGAGGGGCTGAGGATGCTCACCCACGACCGAGCTGCCTGGGAGTCCGCCTCCGCCGCCGTCCGCGCGTTCGCGCTCGACCCGTCGAACACCCCGACGATCGAGGAGATCGTCGCCCAGGTCTATGCCCCGGTGTCATGATCTGACCGCGTCGGCGTGCAGCCTGCGACCAGTTGGCCGGTGAGCCGGTGGAGGGGACGGCGCGCCTCGCGTACCCTTCGATGACCTGATCTGTCGCGCAGAGTGCCGAGACAACCTCTCACCGCGTTGAGCTCTCTCCGGGGCTGCTCACGCGCGCTTCTCTGTGCCGGCCGGTTGCTCCCAGACGTTGTCATGAAGGACGTGCGTTGAAGAAAGCGTTGATCACCGGCATCACCGGCCAGGACGGCTCGTACCTGGCGGAGCTGCTGCTCGAGAAGGGCTACGAGGTCCACGGCATCATGCGTCGTGCCTCGCACTTCAACACCCAGCGCATCGACCACATCTACCAGGACCAGCACGAGGACGACGTGCGGATGGTCCTGCACTACGGCGACCTCAGCGACGGCTCCCAGATCGCGCGGCTCATCCGCACGACCGAGCCCGACGAGATCTACAACCTCGGCGCCCAGAGCCACGTCGCGGTCAGCTTCCAGCAGCCGGAGTACACCGCTGACGTCGACGGGCTCGGCGTCACGCGCATCCTCGAAGCGATCCGCGACACCGAGGTCGACACGCGGTTCTACCAGGCAGGCACCTCCGAGATGTTCGGTGACGCCCCGCCGCCGCAGAGCGAGAGCTCGCCGTTCCAGCCGCGGTCGCCGTACGCCTGCGCGAAGGTCTACGCCTACCACCTGGTGAAGAACTACCGGGAGGCGTACGACATGTTCGCCACCAACGGGATCCTGTTCAACCACGAGTCGCCGCGTCGTGGCCCGACCTTCGTCACCCGCAAGATCACCCGCGCGGTCGCCGCGATCGTCGCCGGGCAGCAGGAGAAGCTGTACCTGGGCAACCTGGACGCCAAGCGCGACTGGGGCCACGCCCGCGACTACGTCGAGGCCATGTGGATGATGCTCCAGCACGACGTGCCGGGCGACTTCATCCTCGGCATGGGCGAGACGCACTCCGTCCGCAAGTTCTGCGCGCTGGCCTTCGGGCACGTGGGCCTCAAGTGGGACCCGTTCGTCGAGGTCGACCCGCGCTACTTCCGTCCGACCGAGGTCGAGCACCTCCACTCCGACCCGACGCGCGCCAAGGAGATCCTCGGCTGGGAGCCGAAGACGACCTTCTCGCAGCTCGTCGAGGAGATGATGGAGAGCGACCTGCGCGACCACGGCGTCGACGGCATCGCCGGTGCCCGCGCGATCGTGTCGGCGAAGTTCGCCGAGGACGTCCGCGGCGACGCGGAGATGCTGCTCAAGGGCGCCGACGACCTCGACGTCAACCCGGAGGATCTCCCGGCGCACCTGCGCAAGATCCCGCCGACGGCCTGACGGAGACGACGTGAGCATCGCAGCAGACCCCTACGACCTGACCGGCAAGCGTGTCTGGGTCGCCGGACACCGCGGCCTCGTCGGCTCCGCCATCGTGCGGCGCCTTGAGTCCGAGAACATCGGCGACCTCATCACCGCCACGTCGAGCGAGCTCGACCTGACGCGCCAGGCCGACACCGAGGCGTTCGTCGCCCGGACGAAGCCCCACGTCTCGATCATCGCCGCGGCGAAGGTCGGCGGCATCCACGCGAACCGGTCGGCGCAGGCCGAGTTCCTGTACGACAACCTGATGATCTCGGCCAACACCGTCGACGCCAGCCATCGTGCCGGCGTCGAGAAGGTCGTCGTGCTCGGCTCGTCGTGCATCTACCCGAAGCAGGCGCCGCAGCCGATGAAGGAGGAGCACCTCCTCACCGGGCCGCTGGAGCCGACCAACGAGGGCTACGCGATCGCGAAGATCGCGGCGCTCGAGCTCACGAAGATGTACCGCCGCCAGTACGGCGCGGACATGATCTCGCTGATGCCGACGAACATGTACGGCCCCGGCGACAACTTCGACCTGAAGAACTCCCACGTCCTGCCGGCGCTGCTGCGCAAGCTGCACACCGCGAAGGAAGAGGGCGCGGCGACCGTCGAGGTCTGGGGAACCGGGCGACCGCGCCGCGAGTTCCTCTACAACGACGACCTCGCGGATGCGACCATCCACGCGCTCAAGCACTACGTCGGTGAGGAGCACCTCAACGTCGGCGTCGGCGAGGACATCTCGATCGGTGAGCTCGCTCAGCTCATCGCCGACGTCGTCGGCTGGGACGGCGAGTTCGTCTTCAACACCGAGATGCCCGACGGCACGATGCAGAAGCTGCTCGACGTGACGAAGCTGGCCGAGACCGGCTGGAAGGCCCAAGTCGACCTTCGCGAGGGCGTCGCCGCCACCTATGCCTGGTTCCTCGAGAACATCGACACCGCACGCGGCCTCTGACCGCAACGACTTCCGCACCACCACGGAGCCCACGCTCCGTACCAAGGACAGCCGATGGAGCCCACGACACTGGATCATCGCGAGGGGCCCGGCCTCGTCGCGAGCGTGCTGCGTCACAAATGGCTGGTCGTGGCGATCACGCTCACGGGCACGATCCTCGCGTACGTCCTCGGTGGCCTCGAGCCTGAACGCTTCGACACGAGCGCACGCCTCGTCCTGACCGACCTCGACGACAGCGTCCTCGCGCCGCAGCAGAAGACCGACCCGGCCGACATCGTCCGCGGTGAGGCCCAGACGATCAGCGGCCGTGGCCTGCGTGAGCTCGTCGCCAACAGCCTCGGGCTCGCCCCCGTCGAGGTGCGTGACCGCGTGTCCGTCACCGCGGCGCCCGAGACCCGCACCATCATCATCGGGGCCAGCGGCCCGAGCGGCGAGCTCGCCGCCGAGCTCGCGAACACCGTGGCCACCGTCTACCGCACCCAGCGCAAGATCGAGGAGACGGCGCGCGCCGACGCTGCCAAGACCCAGCTGCGCCTCGCCATCGACGACATCAACGACGAGATCCGCCTCCTCGGTGGGGCCGTGCTGAACCAGCAGGCCATCGAGACCCAGGCGCTCGTGAACCGCAAGGCCGCGCTCGAGGGCCAGATCGTCACCATCGACACCTACATCGCCCTCTTCGGCGACGGCGTCGAGCGCTTCGAGGGTGCTGAGCCCACCCAGCAGCCGAGCGCCCCGAACCCCGAGAGCGCCGCGCTCATCGGCCTGCTCCTCTCCGCGCTGGTCGCGGTCGCGATCGCGTACTGGCGTGCGGGCCGCTTCGACCGGGTCCTCACCGCGGACGACCCGGCCTCGATCCTCGGCGCCCCGCTGCTCGGCGAGGTCCCGGACCTGCAGGGCGTCCCGGACGCGCGCGTCGCGGAGGCGTTCCTCTTCGTGCTCTCGTCGGTGGAGTTCGCGCTCCAGCGGATCCGCGGCAAGTCCGTGCTGATCACGAGCCCCGTCGCGTCGACCAACAAGACCGAGTCGGCGCTGCACCTGAGCGCCGCCGGCGCACGCGACGGTCGTGAGACGATCCTCGTCGACGGCGACATCCGTCACCGCGCGCTCTCGCGCGCCATCGAGATCGACAAGCTGAACGGGCTGACCGAGCTCGCGTCCGGCGAACGCTCCGTCGAGGAGTGCATCTACAACTACTACGTCGCCGAAGACCTCAGCCTTCCCGTCGTCGCCGCAGGGCGTGGCGCGACGGACACCCAGTCGTTCGTCCGGACGACCGGCTTCCGCAAGGCGATGCTGGAGCTGAAGGAGGAGGCCGAGCTGATCGTCGTCGACGCCGCACCGCTGCTGTCGGTCGCCGACACGTCGGTCATCGCGGGCCAGGTCGACGGCCTCGTGCTCGTCATCGAGCGCGGGGCGCCGGTCCAGCAGCTGATCGAGGTCCGTGAACGCCTGGCCTTCGTGTCTGCGCCGCTGCTGGGATACCTCTACATCAACGACTCCGCGCCCGGCCCCATGTCGCTGGCGGGCCGCGGCAAGGGCAGCAGCAGCTCCTCGAACGGGGCCGTCCCGTCGATCACGCCGCGTCGCGCCGCGAGCGTCGGCGCCGAGCGGAACCGCTGATGGCCGAGGAGGCCATGGCCTTCACGCTGCCGGAGCGGGCCGACATCGTCGGCTCGCAGATCTCGATGACCTCGTACGCCGAGGTGCTCGACCTCGTCGCAGACCGCCCCGCGGACCGCTCGCTGACGTTCTTCTTCTGCAACGTCCACTCCGTGATGACCGCGCGCGAGGACGCCACGCTGGCGGCCGCGATCGCCCGCGTCGACGTCGCCACGCCCGACGGCATGCCGTTGGTCTGGGCGCTGCGCAAGACCGCCAACCCCGACCAGGAGCGGGTCTACGGGCCGGACCTGATGGAGCTGGCGCTCCCACACGGCGTCGAGCTCGGCTGGAAGCACTACCTCTTCGGCGCCACCGACGAGACGCTGGACCTGCTCGTCGAGGCAGCCGAGACCCTCGCGCCCGGCGTCCAGATCGTCGGTCGCAACGCACCGCCGTTCCGACCGCTCACCGACGACGAGCAGCAGGCCGTCCTCGACGACGTCCGCGCGTCCGGCGCCGACATCCTCTGGGTCGGTCTCGGGATGCCGAAGCAGGAGCTGTGGGTGGACCGGATCCGCGAGGAGCTGCCCGGCGTCGCGATCATGGCCGTCGGCGCAGCCTTCGACCTGTTGTCCGGCAACGTCCCGCAGGCACCGGACTGGATCCAGGAGCGTGGCCTCGAGTGGGCCTACCGGCTGAAGCAGGAGCCCAAGCGGCTCTGGAAGCGCTACGCGAAGACGAACCCCGCGTTCGTGGCCGCGTTGGCGAAGCAGCTGGTGGACCAGCGACGCTCCGCGCCCCGTCCCGTCCGGTGACCGATCTGGACCCGGCGACCGAGACGCCCGACGCGCGCGCCGACGCCGACCTGTCACGCGACACGGTCTCCGGCATGCGCTGGACGCTGCTCCAGAGCGGGCTGTCCGCCGGGATGCAGATCATCTTCAGCGCGCTCATGGGCCGTCTCCTCACGCCGTCTGCGTTCGGGATCTTCACGGTCGGGACGCTCACGATCGGGCTGACCCGGTTCGTGGCCGAGATGGGCATCGGCCCCGCGCTCATCCAGAAGGAGACGCTCGACGACGACGAGATCCGCGCGGGCTACACCTCCAGCCTCGGTCTCGGCCTGTTCGTCGGCGGGGCGATCATCGCGTTCGCCCCGGCGATCGTCGACCTGCTCGGCAACGAGGACCTCGACCGCACGCTCGCGATCGGCGTCCTGCGCGCCATGAGCGCGAGCATCATCGTCCTCGGGTTCGGCAACACCGCCTACGCATTGCTGCGTCGTCAGCTCCGGTTCCGTGAGCTCGCCATCATCGAGACGACCGCGTTCTTCGGCGGCTTCATTGTGATCGGCCTCGGCATGGCGTTCGCCGGCGCCGGCGTCTGGGCCCTCGTCGGAGCCAACGTCGGGGCTGCGACGATCTCCACCACCCTGCGGATCCGCGCCGTGCGCCACCCCAAGCGGCCGATCTTCTCCTGGCCCGTCTACCGGCCGCTCTACAAGTTCGGTGCCCGGATCTCGGGGATCCAGCTGCTCAACTTCTTCACCAACCAGACGGACACGTTCGCCGTCACCGCCAACGTCTCGGACACCCTGCTCGGTCAGTACAACCGCGCGTTCTACCTCGTCAACCTGCCGATGAACCTGATGACGGACGCGCTCAGCCGCGTGCTCTTCCCGAGCCTCAGCCGCATCCAGGCGGATGTCGAACGGCTCCGTCGGGTGTACGTGTCGATGATCTCGGTGGCTGCGACGTTCCTCGTCCCCGTCACCGTCGGGGTCGCCGTGGCGGCGAACGAGCTCGTCTTCACCGTGCTCGGTGACCAGTGGGGGATCGCCGCGACGCTCGTCCCGTGGATGGCTGCGGCGAGCTCCTTCAGGATCATGTCGCGCTTCGCGATCACCGCGGTCCAGGCACGCGCGGAGCTCAGCAGGCAGCTGGGGTTCGAGCTCGTCTACGTGATCGCGCTGGCGGCCGGGATGATCTCCGTCGCCGGCGGGCCGCTCTGGTACTACGCCGCGGTGCTGACGCTCGGCGAAGGCCTGCGTCACGTCGGGTACCTGATCCTGCTCAACCGCACGATCGGGATGACGGCGGGCGAGGTCGTCCGCGCCTACGTCCCCGCGCTGGTCACCGCGGCTGGTGTCGGCGCCGTGATCGCGGCGATGCGGCTGCTGCTCGTCGGCGTCGACCTGCCGGTCGGGCTCGTCTTCGTCGGTGAGGGTGTCGCGGGCGCCGTCGCGCTGCCGCTGCTGCTGCGCTTCGGGCCGGTGTCGAGCGTTCGTCGCGAGCTCGCTCAGCGCCTCGGCGGAGCCGGCATGCTGGACCGTGGACGCGTGCGTCGCGGGGCGACGCTCGTCCTCGGCAGCGAGGCGATGCGGGCGGC
>RCMY010001194.1_pt1 | contig 24778 bp, 29 predicted proteins | sample 2041341 | NCBI WGS metagenome assembly RCMY01 (sample SAMN09708234, study PRJNA481090) | Marine sediment metagenome, whole genome shotgun sequencing project.
CCCGCCACCACCAGGAGCGCAGCCGGTGATTGGGAGACGACATAGGCATACTCGATCCGGCTGGAGGGCATGTCCGTATCGGGAGCCTCACCATCACCATGATAGCTGAGCCCTGGGAAGTGGAATTCATGCTTCTTGTAGCTCACGACAACAGAATAATAGCTGGTCGTCCCGCCCGTACTCCAATTGCTGTAGGAATGATGTTCGCGCACTATCGTGAACACTCCGGCCTCGACGGTGACTCGTTCGCCCTGCGGAGTGCATGCAACTAACAATGCGGCAACCAGCAGCATGAGGATCCAGCTTAATTTTCGCATCATCATTGTCCTCTTCTTTTATCCTTTTCTTAAATACTACTGTTTCTGACTTGAAGGCAGACAACAGGCCTCGAGGGGCGAGGTTGAGCGGAGATATTCTGCTTCTTCAGTAGGGATAGTTCCATCCAGATATCGCACATCTTCCCACAAGAGCCGCCAGGCGACGCGAGGAAGACACCGATGATAACCCGGCTCCGTGCGGTATCTGCAGGCTTTAACCCCGGCGAGGAAGTATTTGGGGCAACCGACTACGCCTGTCGGTTTGGCGGTGTTTTTATCGGTAAGAGCATTCATCAGCCCCTGGAAAAAACCTTCGTTGGCAAACCAAGGTTCCCAGATACCGGTTATCGGGATCACCCGGTCGCTCCATATCTGGCCAGCAGGATTAGTATTATGATCAGGGCATGGCAATAAAAAAAAGGCCGGGAAATCGGATGATGACAAAGATTCAAAGAGATAATTATACGAAGTCGAACTGTAGTCGACCAGTATCTCGTCAAGCTGAGAAAAACATCTGAGTCCTTCGTAGAATCTTTGCATGGCTCCATCAGCAGGTGGTGCCGGAAGCTTATCTTTACCGTAATATCTGTGGAAAGGCATGCCAAGGGCAATAAAAAATGGGTCGTGTTCAATGCCCAGATAATCGGCCCCGCGCCCTGTTAGATCACTGCGCAGCCTGTCACGCCGCAAATGCCGATACGCTTCGGCCTTGTCTGCCGTTGTTCGCAGAAGCTTCAGCCCCTCCTCAATTATCGCCATCCCATCAAGGAACCACCCGTAATACTTTTGATACGTTCCATCTGCAACTTGCACATCGAACAAGCGCTGAAGGTCGGGTTCCGGCTGAACCCGGGTCAGGTCACTGAGTTGCGTACCATAACCGTCCAGAAATGCTTTGTAGCGTTTCGCGGCATAATCAAGATAGGTGTAACTTGTATACTTCTTGAGCAGATAGAAAGCCTTGTCGCGACACTGCTGTTCTTCGCTCTTACTCATCGCCTGCGGGTTCAACATTTCACACATTTCCTCGTTTTCTTCTGCCACCGCCAAGCTCGAAAAATATTTTCGCGTGCTCGCGGTGGGCGAGCCGGACAGCACAACAGCCACTGTGTATTCACAGCAGTGTTTGTTGCGCGTGATTCCTATCGGCCGGCAATTTTCCGACAGATCTCTAGACCCTCGGCCTTTTCCGACCGTGGGGCTAAGACGGCCCGGACCTCTTCGGTATCCAAACACTCAGCATAGCCAAGGGCGTTAATGCCTATATCGTTTTTACTGTTCACCTCGGCACCGGCCGACAGCAGGAAGTTTACGGTCACCAGCTCATTCCCCGCCGCCTCCGTCATTTACATGGTGTTGCCGTGGGCGTCATGCGCATTGGGATCATCACCACCCTTGAGCATCATGGTGACCAGTTTCGGCGAGCATCCTGCTGCCAGCGCCGGCGGGAACACATGAGTCGCCGGATAATATGGGGTAGCACCCGCGGTCGTGCGAAATCTTACGCTAAGTATTGTGCGCAAAGCACAAAGGCAAGACCTTGTTCAGTGCTTCTTGGTTCACAATTTCATCACTCATTTTCATGCGATTGCAAAGGCTTGCATGGGACCGAGTTCAATCCTTACATCTTTGCAAGAACGGTAATTCTTGATGTGAATCCATTTGAGTTTCATTATTTGCCTCAACAATTGAAAAACGAAAGAGTATCCAGGGTGTCACCAGGACGTAAAAATTCAAGCAACGTATCGAGTTCAATACGTCCAGCACGCTGACTACCACTAGCTGTTTCTGATCGTACGACACGGCAACCGGCGGCACGTAGCGCCTGATCTTGGATTGTTGGGTCTTGGTCGGTAGTGGAAACACGGGCATATCCGTAAAGTGTCATATTTTGCACCATTTGTATCATTAGGGTCGAGACCGTGACAGAATATCGTCTCAAATAAAAGATATCAATGTAAATGAGGCGGAAAATGGCCTCAGAATTAACGCCTCGACAAGGTATACCCTAATGAAGCACAATATAACAATTAACATAGTTTTCTGGGCAGTTAGGAATGCTACAGGGAGAGCAAAATCCTATGAAACTTTAGAGCCGTTTGTTTAAACTCACCCCATCCTGAAGTCCACCTGCACATATCCAGACAGAGATTTACTGGAACATCTTTAAACAGCGAAAAGGCAGATTGTAGCTCAATCCGGTTGGTTTATACGAAAGTAGTATTGATGAGCCGGTTCGCCTGAAAAGGACGAACCTGCCAAACTCTTCACGTTGGCAGTGCAAATCTTCAACCTGAGGCTGCACAATAGTGTTGAGTATCTTTCTGACTGCCTCACACTCAGCCTAAAATGAACATCTAAGATTCTCTCTGTTCGTATAGGTAACAATACTAAAGCAAACAAGCGTCTGTTTCGCTCCTTCTAAAGAATACTTGGTGCAGAAATTAAATTAATATCGTAATCATTTCAAATAGAAATGATGTTGACTCATCTCCATACTCTTGCCGAAATGGAGATGAGTGCAACCGAGCAACAAGATTGGAAACATCGATAATAAATTTTAGACTTAATCAATGAAAAATTCGACGATGCTGGGTAGTGCAGACAAATTTTTCGAGGCACAGTCATCAACTCGTCTGGCTACACTTTTAATTCTGCTTGTCTCAATCGTAGGCGCAGTTGATCACGTGACTGGATATGAGATTTCATTCTCGATTTTCTATCTAATACCCGTTTGCATTGGATCGTGGTATTCAAAACAATATCTCGGTTTAGTTATATGCATTGTCTCTGCCTTAACTTGGCTCGGTCTTGACTACGCCTCGAATCACCAATACAGCCATATGGCCATTCTTTTCTGGAACGCTTTTGTTCGGTTTGGCTTTTTTGTCGTTGTTGCGGTTCTTCTCAAACGACTTAAACGCACTCTTGATTTACACGCGTCTCTTGCACAATTAGATGGCCTTACCGGCCTCATGAACGCTCGTACTTTTAAGCAAAGATGCTCCGCTTATTTTCTGCTTGCCTCCCGGCATGACCGCACGTTAGCACTGGGCTATCTTGATCTAGACGGTTTCAAAGCCATTAACGACAAATTCGGCCACAATGTTGGCGACAACGTCTTGAGGGCGGTTGGTACCGCACTCACAACACGACTACGAGCTTATGACATTGGTGCAAGGCTAGGTGGTGACGAATTTGCAATTCTACTTCCGGATACTGAATATTCAGGGGCTCAAATGTTTTTTCAGCGACTCCATAACAATCTCCTCGAGCTGGCAAGTACCAACCACTGGCCCTTCGGCGTGAGCATCGGTGTAGCCGTATTCCATTCACCTCCCACAAGTCCTGACGAAGCCATACAAAAGGCGGATACCCTTATGTACCACGTTAAGAATTCTGGCAAAAATAGTATTCTATTTAAGGAATTTGGTAGCAAACCAGGCAACGCCTGAGCCGATGGGGTAACTAAAAAAAAACCTGGGTGTAAGACATTAATACCAATAATAACGTCAACCCAGGCCTTTTTACTCTACGTTCATACGATTGTTCGCAATCGCTTACTTCTTGTTTTTAACTCTGCTTTTCTTTTTCGGGTTTTTCCTTAACACCTTTCTTTCCGCCAGTCATCGGACCTTGACCGGAGCTACTGCCCTGCCCCTTACCCATGCCTTTGCCATGACCGTCTTTCGGTCCCTGACCCTTGGGTCCAGTTCCATCTTTACTTGGCATATGAAGTACCTCCTTTGTGTTGGCGAACAATAGCGTCCACGAATTTGTGGTCGCTTGATTCCGCCTTATTCGCTCATCGTACCGTTCTAGCGAGCTGTATCTGGGTTCGTTACCTGCTTCGTTGCTTGCACCACAGATCCCGAATCCCCCAGGTAGTAATGTTTGATAGGCCTCAGATCCTTATCCAGCTCATATACCAAGGGTATTCCCGTAGGAATATTCAGTGCTACAATGTCGTTGTCTGAAATATTGTCGAGATACTTCACCAGTGCCCGCAGGCTGTTGCCGTGAGCGACGATAATCGCTCTTCTTCCGGCTTTGACGGCAGGTGCAATAGATTCCTGCCAATAGGGCAAGAAGCGCTCGACTGTGTCTCTTAGACACTCTGTCAGTGGTAAATCGCGATCATTCAATTCCCGATAGCGCGGGTCATGGACCGGATATCGTTCATCTGTTTTCTCCAAAGCCGGGGGCTTGATATCATAGCTTCTGCGCCAAAGGAGTACCTGATCCTCCCCAAATCGTTTTACGGTCTCCTCCTTGTTCAAGCCTTGCAGAGCCCCATAGTGACGCTCATTCAGGCGCCATGAACGTTCGACAGGAAGCCACATTTGGTCAAGTTCATCCAGCACAAGCCAAAGTGTGCGTATGGCGCGCTTCAGCACCGAGGTATAGGCGATATCGAAACAGTAGCCTTCAGATTTGAGCATCTTGCCGGCTTCTCGAGCTTCGATCCTGCCATCGCCGGAAAGATCAACATCCGTCCACCCCGTAAAACGATTTTCCCTATTCCACAAGCTTTCACCGTGTCGTAAGAGCGTCAATTTTATCATCTATACCCCTCTACTCTTTCTTGTCAGTGAACATTTCGTTATCAGCAAACGATTCGGCTCAGCGAACCCGCGCTGTTTGTAGGGCCTGAGTGGCGTCTGTTGTTGTTTTATTGAGGTCACCTCGCTAAGGAGAACAATTTCTCTCTCATCTTTGTTTTGCATTTAACATGCCAGATATTAAACATTTAGATCATGCAACGCATCTTACTGTTAACTAACATAAATACATCAGATAACGGATGTGCAGGGAGGACAATAATTGCTCCGGATGAATGGTCATATTTCACCAATCGGTCATATTCGACCCGCACCGACCCAAGCTCACACAAAGCCTATCGCATCCATAAGTTCTAGATCCAAACCACCGAATAAATTTCTCACACCATGCGGTGACTGGGCAGGAAGAGACTTTTCTCTCTGGCGCCAGCCGAACCATTGCCAAAGGGCATCTCAATTGCGGATTGACAGCACTACAATCAGCGCAGCATCCCACTTAAAATTGATAAAAATTTTTTTAAACAAGCTACCCCTCTAGCGTCTATCTTTTCGACCACGTCATTCCAACCTGCCTTTCTAAGAGGTACAGCAGATCCCAAGAAATAAACGCTACAATTGGTAGTGAATAATTTCGCGTGGTGAATTATAGTAAACCGAGGGTGAAAAGAGTGTACCGCACCAAGATCATTGAGGACTCGGTGTTGGCTGGCAATTCCTGTCCCTATTTCTTGTTGCTTCATAAGTATTGAGCCAGGGTTTTTTATAATCCATAAACCCTCAAAAACAAACGTGTTTTACCCCAGGCTGTATCCAGACGATAAAATCGATCCAAAAACTGAAGATGGAGAGCCTCACATGAAGAATGGTCCATCCCCTGCGATATGTGACACAAGAAAATTAAAGTCTACGAAGAACCAAAACATTAAGAAGTCATTTCTCTCGGTTCTCGACGTAATTCTGAACTCAATCCACGAACCTGTCGTAGTTCTGGATGTCGACTTGAAAGTGGTACGGGCCAATCATTCTTTCTATCGGACCTTCCATGACAGCGCCGATGAGGTAGAAGGGGTAACACTATACGATCTCGGCAACCGGCAATGGGACATCCCCAGGCTAAGAGAGTTGCTGGAAAACATCCTCCCTGAAAATTCGAAATATGATGACTTCGAGGTGGATCATGATTTTGGAACCCTGGGCCATAAGATACTCCATTTGAACGCCAGATGGATCTTTTGTGATGACGACCAGATCCAGCTTATCTTCTTGGCGATTGCCGATGTAACAAACCTTGAATATAACCGAAGAGGTCTTGAGCAGCTGGTCGAAAAGCGGTTGATCGATTTCATCAAGGCAAAGGAAGAGGCAGAAACGTCCCTGCTCGAAATTAAAAAGCTGAAGGACCTGCTGGAGGAAGAGAGAGCCTATCTTCAGGATGAAATAAAGCTGACCTACAACCATGAAAATATACTCGGCAAAAGTGATGCACTGAAGTATGTGCACTACAAGATTGAACAGATTGCCGGCAGTGACACGACCGTCCTGATTCTCGGGGAAACAGGAACCGGCAAGGAGCTGGTGGCCCGGGCCCTGCATGCCTCAAGCTTGCGCAAAAAACGGGCACTGATAAAGGTGAATTGCGCCACCCTGCCGGCAAACCTTATCGAAAGTGAGCTGTTCGGCCATGAGAAGGGCGCTTTCACCAGCTCTCAGGCCAGGCACCTCGGCCGATTCGAGGTCGCCGACGGTGGCACTCTCTTTCTCGATGAGATCGGAGAATTACCTCTGGAATTGCAGGCGAAACTGCTCCGTGTAGTCCAGGATGGAGAGTTTGAAAGGCTGGGCAGCAGCCGGACCATCAAGGTTGATACGCGGATCATTGCCGCGACCAATCGCAACCTGGAGGAAGAGGTCCGTAAGGGCAACTTCCGCGAGGATCTCTGGTATCGCCTGAATGTCTTTCCGATTTCCGTCCCGCCTCTCCGCAATCGTCTGGAGGATATTCCGATCCTGGTCGATTTTTACGTCAAGAAAATTGCCAAGCGTGTCGGCAAAAATATCGACATCGTTCCAGCCGGGGTTATGAAGACCCTGCAAGAGTATCACTGGCCGGGAAATATACGGGAACTGGAGAACGTCCTCGAACGGGCGGTGATCAACTCGTCTGGCGCAAAACTGCGGCTGGCCGATGAACTAAAGAAGCCGTTCAAAAATCTTGGAGCCAGCCAGAAATCACTGCAGAATGTAGAGAAGGAACATATCCTTCAGGTATTGGAGCAGACAAAATGGAAAATAAGCGGAAAAGACAGCGCAGCGGAAATCCTAGGCCTCGACCGCAGCACTCTACGCGCCCGCATGCGCAAGCTCAATATCGGCAAATAAGATGACTTGCCCTCTCCTTCCACGGCCGAACCAACAACTGCCGTCGGCTATCTTTGCAGGTAAATCTTTCACTACCCTCGATTATCTTTCCCCAAATGAATCCGAGCTCAACATCACTGGTCATATATAATCACATTGAAACCATCGATATCGATAAACAGGCGTTGGACCGAATACACGACTGGTCGGTGGGCTTTGATGCTGCGGCCTCAATCATATATACGGTTCCGCCGGAAATCCTATTCTTAGAGCTGTTTCATCGCAGGCATTGAGGGCTTTCGTTAAGCTGTATGGCCCTTCCTACAAAGTACCTTTTGATTTCTTCAAGGTACTTTCGGTCGGCCTCATTGAAGACTGGTTAATGTTCCGTCACTTTGCAAGTGATGCAAGATTCGTTGCCTTTATTATGTTGTGGAATTGTCCCCTGCATATGAACCCGGATTACAAGAATCTGAAATTCCCATTGGGGCTTTTGGGTTTTTTCCGCAAGACTCTGCATTGAAACCTCCCTGATTGTTCTATTTACGATACACCTGGTCCTGCCTTACACTTTTTCTTGAGCTTGCTGGAAGGCCGCTGATATTTTTGCCGGCATTATTGACGAGTGTATCAGCGGCCTGTTTTGTTCAAAGCTTTATTACCATACCTGCCGCCGGCCCTTTCTGGCCCATGACAACATCAAAACTCACTCGCTCCCCCTCGGTGAGGGATTTGAACCCAACGGCCTGAATTGCGGAATGGTGTACGAAAACATCGTTTCCATCATCCTGTTCGATAAAACCATAGCCTTTTGCATCGTTAAACCATTTCACTTTTCCCTCTGACATTTTTCATACTCCTGTTAAATGAATAAAGACTGCTTTTCCCTGTCACCTTCGAGCTGTATTTCCCTGCTCTAATCTTGTTTTCGTAAGACAAATACACTCGCTAACCTTTTGCCCGCTCAATTAATTTCTTTTTTACGACACTGTCTTGTAGGGATTGCAGGTAAGCGTTGGACACGGTGCCTTCTTGATCACCTGCTCGGCAACACTGCCCAGCCACATACTACCCAATCCTTTTCCGCCATGGGTTCCGCTATGACGGTTAATTGCGGCAATCGAGCGTGTCCACGGTGTCGGGAGTATTCGGCGGCATCCATTCCCTGGTCAGCGGTAGGGTAGATCGTTTCTGACCATGCTGAAAAAAATTTTTAACCTATTCTGTTTTTCACTGTCAAGATCAACAAATTCAACGCTGTATCGCCAGGTCGATACCTTGCTTTTCGGATCAGCGACCAATTTTTTCGATTTAACACGCCCTGTGAATTGATTTATCAAATATTCAAAGTTCGTCAGGATGTCGAAAATGAGAATATCCATCTCCAGTGCACTCTCTGTAACATCCATTTCTTCTGCGTAAATAAAAGAAACTCCACCTGGGGCTATGTCGAAAATTTTTGTTACAACAGGCTTGGTCAGACTGGTCAAAGCAACAATACCATAGGCCCTGGTCCTGTTCGATTTCCGTTTGTTGTGGAGAACATTAAGGAGAGTGCCGGGAGTGTAAATAGATTGCATGTCAAATTCGTTTTGATAAAATGATGGCAGGCCTTCTCCCTTTGTCATGGAAGATCAATTCTTAGCAACAGTAGATGATATACTTGGGAAAAAATCTTCCATCGTCGCATGCTTTTCGTAAAAATCCTTCATCCCTAACTCCCTTGACTCTGTTTATCTGAATGGTGCCATATCCTGTGATTCACCGTCGAGCTGAACAGGAAGGTTTCTTGGCCTGGGTACCCTAACGGGATCTTTTTTTGCATCCGATTCATCAATCCAGTCGCCTTTGCGATCATAGTGTCTATGCAGTCCGGTCTCACAATCCCGGTTCAACAGAAAATCATCTGTATATTCCGGCGACTGTCTGATGGTCTCCGAGGGAATGTTGACGAAGACTTTCGACTCGCTCCAGCTGATCCTGTCAATCCATTTAGGGGAAATCTGAACCTCTTTTCCCGATATTGCAAACTGTTTGCCAGGTTTGCAGTATCGGGTATAACTTGTTTCATCATTTTGATTTCAATGAACAATATACGAATTAATCAGTAGAATGGTGACCGTGAACACTCACCTAAAAAGGTTATATTTAGCCAAATGGTCATATATGATCGCCTGGGACCTGATCAAGTATGGGGTGACGGATGGGATAAAGAGTCAATACCAGTTTTCTATGTGGTTGCGAATCTGCCTCATGAGGAGAATCTACGGAAGAAGAAAACATAAAGGGCTTGGCAATCCGCGTTAAGGAGGGGGAATGTCCTCCATAGTCTCAGGAAGACAGAAAATGGTTGTCGATGACCAAGAGGGTAAGGGCAACCCTTTTTTTTAAGTTTTTCAACAACTTCTTGTACCTCAATTTTTCGTATCATTACTCCTGAATATCAAAGCGATGGATAACGTAAAGTTGTACATTTTAAATATGACACAAAGATTGCTAGTCTTGAAGCAACTGATGGCATGCTACTACTCGTATTCTTTCTGCAGTTTGCCACTCTCGTCATGATTCATAAGAAAGAAGAGAGACGCTTCTAGAGGTTGAATTACCCGAAAAAAAAAATCCCGGTAGCCATGCAGGCGACTATCACTGGTTGAGCATGAATGGAGGAGCACGACAATGAACTGTTTTTTGATGCTGTTTTTGGCAATTCCGGCCGGCCCGAACAATCCGGTTGGCGTAGTCTGGATCGATTGGTCGAAAGAACATTACGGCAGCCACGGCACGCCGGAACCTTCGAAAATCAGCAAGACAAAATCACATGGCTGTGTCCGCCTCACCAACGGGAATGCACTGTCGCTGGCGCAGGCGGTCTCGCCCGGCATGCCGACGATTTTTACAGGACTGAGTTAGATAGGCATGAATCCCGCCCCGTCTCAGTGGCAAACGAACGGCGCCGAACAACGCATACATCCTGCGTTGCAGCACGTATTGTCCTTGGTCGGCGGTGCACTGTTCGGCGCGGCCGGCATCTTCGCCTTCGTGTTCTGTCCGCAGCTGCTGGCGGCAGATACGCCAGCAGCACTCAACTCGCCACAACAATCCACCACGCCGACAGCAAATTCCCACGCCGCATCAGCGACGGACGGTTTGCATCCACGGTTGTCGCCCGCGATACCAATGGATGCCGCCAAGTCCCCCTCTCTGCAATCCACCACGACCGCAGTAACGCCCGTGATAATTGCCCCGACGTTGACCGAGAGGCCTTCGTTGCCACTGTTGATCCCAGTCATGGGCATCAAGGCCAGCCAGTTGACCGACAGCTACACGGATGCACGCAGCAACGGCTATGTCCACGACGGGATCGACATCATGGCGCAGAGGGGAACCACGGTGATCGCAGCGGACGATGGCACAATCGTAAAACTTTTCTACAGCAAGCGGGGCGGCCTGACCGTCTACCAGTTCGATCCCACAGAAACAATTGTCTATTACTATGCGCACCTGGACAGCTATGCACCGGGCCTCGTGGAAGGCAAACAATTACGAAGTGGCGACCCAATCGGCCTGGTCGGTTCCAGCGGCAATGCCAGCGATGCGGCGCCGCATCTGCACTTCGAGGTCTCCGTGCTGGGTCCGGAGAAACTTTGGTGGAAGTCAACGGCGATAAACCCGTATCCTTTGTTACGCGGGCATTGACAAATGCGATTCCTCCTGCCCCTTGCATCCGTCATTGTACAACTGGATTTCGACATGCACCTCCCCTCTTCCTAGCTGATCGGCGCTATGTCCGGATTCTCCGAGCTGGTGATTTTGGGGTGGTCAATTAAAAATGGACAGATTGCTACGCTGCTTTTTCAAGTGGCTCCAAAAAATTCTCGGCCACAGAATTACATCCCAACCTTTCCCTTTTGTAGCATCAGTTTGTGCTTCATCGGGGAAGGGTTTAAACAGGAAACTTTGGTACATATACTGTCAGATTACACGCCCACTTTCCTCCAGAAAAGGTCAGCAAGCGAAGGTAACAGAAATGAAAATTTGAGATGGTGGGGTTTAGGGAGCAACACCATAGTACTGTTCCAGATTTCGCTGGAATTCATCATCGGACATTTTGGCCTGATGTGGAGCATTATCCAGCTTGACTTCATTAACCGTGAGGGTAGCCCGACGATATGTTTGGTCAATCTGGAAGGCTTTTATTGGAACGGCTATATCCTCACCGCCCACACCGGCAAACCCACCTTTGGAAATGGTGGTAAATTTAATGAGGCCGGACTTTGGATCTGTATTTACGCTTTTGATGAAACCAAGTTTCTCTCCTGCTTGAGAGAAGACCTGCATACCCTTGAGTTCTTAGGCAGATTGGATTTGAGCCGTACCGATCATGCTTTTACTAACGGTTGTTTCGCCGGATTCTCCTGCTGCATAAAGCGGGCTGGCCAAGGTCAACATGGCCACGCCGGCGATAAAAACAGTTACTCTCTTCATTTTGTTTCCTTCTTCACGGATGTTTTGCTAAATGATGATTTGTTTTCAGCCACTCTGCCTTTTTACAACTTGTCGCAGCACTGGCTCTTACCTATACACAACCTCTTCATTCTGCTATGAGCAATTACTGCGCCAATGGCGCCATACCCCCATGATCTGAATCCTTCGAGATTTAATTTTTAGGTTTTGCCGATTCTTTCATTTTTTCGGCAGTCTCGTCTATACTTTCGCCGGCTTTTTCGGCCGGCCCCTGGCCGGTTATTTTATCGACTGCTTCGCCGGCCGCATCCTGTGTGGACTCAACCCCCTTGTCAACTTTTTCACCTGCTTTTTCTGCCGGTCCCTGCGAGTCACAACCAAAAGTAAGCAGTGTCAAAGCAAGAGTTGTTATAAACAACAAGGTGGCTATGTATTTCTTTTTCATAATGTGATCTCCTTAATCGGTTTATAGTGGTCACAGACCAATTGTCGCTGCTCTATAAGTAACGAGACGCCAAGAGGAGAGAGCCTTGATCTGTTGTTTCCTTTATGTATACTGCTCCAGGTGTTTTGCATCCAACAGCGCTGGGCCTATCCTTCTGATTTCAATGAACAGAGAGGAATCATGAAAATACCAGATATTTACGTACGTCCTCCTCGCCCACATGGCTCATCGTTTCATGGAGGTCGTGCATCATGGTAATCACAAAATGATGGGTAGCGACGGCAAGCTGCAGGGCAACCGAGACTGCTGTAATGGATTTTTCGGTGGAGAATTCAATCAGCATGGTTTTCCTTCAAGGAAAATCCAATTATTTCCACTCATCATTCCGCCATCCATCCATCCGTTTACGTAATTCATCATAGTAATGCTCCTTGTGGCCCACGATGAGTCATTAGGTTATCCGGCGACGCAGCATGTTGTTGAGGACGTTACCGACTCCCATCGTGACACTCAGTGAGGCAGGGCTATGCCGCCTGTGGTCGGAGACGAGAGGGGGGTGTTGTCTTGTTTTATTGGAAATTTTCAATCCTTAAAGCTCGCAACTGCATCTGCCAGGGTCGATTGTAATACCGTCCACGTATTCTCCACCCCGTCGACGAGTTCCTCCCACACGTCATCATGGGCAGCATCGAGCTCTTTTAATTTGGCCTTCGTGGCGATGATATGCTGTTCAACTTTTTCAACATGTTGGTTGTGTCTTGCCCGAGTAGCAGTATCGAAATTTTTGCCCTGGGCCTTGAATTGGGCGAATCTGGTCTGCACTAATTCCAGCTCGGTGTATATTTTCTTTTTATAGACATCTCTGTTCCGCATTGTATAACTCCTGTATTTGAATTCGGGTAACTGTACGTTATTAAAATAGATTAAACAAATTCTTCGATCGCAGACTTTCTTCTTCCGGGCGACTTTTTCGGGTCCTGCAGGATTTGATGAATCCCATATAAGGTGGGCCGCCGTTATCAAGATGGACGACCTCCTGCGTGCCGTTTAAATACGCCTGCCTTGAACCAACCGAACGATAATCACCACGACCGCAAGGACCAGAAGGATATGAATGAATCCGCCCATAGTGTACGATGAGACCAGACCCAGAAGCCAGAGAACGATGAGGATAATGGCAATTGTTCCAAGCATGAGAGAACTCCTTTCTGTAAGATGGGAATGACGAGAGACACCTGCACATCGGTCACCACTACGCTGAAAATCCTAAATGTACCCTACAGGAAGGTGGTCTAGAGGAGATACACAGGGAAAATGGTGCGCCGTCTTTACAATCCATATTTCAAATATTGTGCCAAGTTCAGCGAAACCACTAAAATCAACATAATTATTTGTTATTATTATATAATATGTGTATGAAATATAATCTTGACCGTAATTGACAAGCTGCTGGAATGGTCATATTTGCTCGATGGTCATATATGACCAAGCCGCGAAGTTCAAACTTACGGTGCCAACCACCCCATGATCGGCACCGTGCTGATACTGTTCTTTGGGCTTCCCTCGACAACCCGATCGCTATACGCCACGTAAACCAACACGTTACGTTCGCGGTCGAAGAAGCGAACGACCTGAAGTTTCTTGAAGACAAGACTGCGGTGCTCGTCAAAGACGCGGTCGCCGTCCTTGATCTCGCCAACGATTTTGATCGGGCCGACTTGACGACAGGCAATGCTTGCGTCACTCGTGTCTTCTGCCACACCTAATTCACCTTTCATCCCTCCTGTTTGCGCACGGGAAATATGACAAGCGACGCCCGTCACTTTGGGGTCGTCAAAACCGTCAACCACGATCTTGTCGTTGGGCCCAAGCATACGAAAATGCGTGCTGACCGAGCCAGTCGTACCACGTTCGGGGCGACTGAAGACCCATAAGCCGAAGAGTACAATAACTAAAAGTATCAAGCTGCCAAGAATAATTCCGATCCGTTTCATGATGAGTTGCCTTCCTTGAGTGAATTTACACCTCACCTTGAGCCCATTGGGGAGATGAATCGAAAAAAATAAGATCATAACTGCTGCCCATGAATCATTTCATGAATAAAACGTTGGGGTTTCCGCACCGAGCCGATAGGCTTTAGTTGGTCTTGGTTTTGTTTTTCTAGATGATCATGGTATTGACCACCTTCTTTACACCGTGCACATCGCTCACGAGTTTGGTGGCCAGGTCTTTTTCAGCTGCATTTTTGGCCGTGCCCCCTAGATAGACGACGCCGTCTTTTGTCTCCACGGTGGTTTTCAGGGCACTGGTTGAGCGATGATACAGCAACGTCGACTTGACCAGAGCGGTAATGGACGCATCGTCGATCATTTCTCCGATGGTATCCAACTTTTCTCCCATCTTTGTTTCGCCTGACTCCATTGCGACGGAGGGTGTTTTTATCTCATTTTTGACAATTTTGACTCCTGTAACATCCTTGACATATTCAGTTGTCAGATCTTTTTGGGCCATGGTGGGGGCATTACCGCGCAAGGTGACGATCCCATTATTTGCTAAAACCTCAGTTTCGATGGCCTGCACATTCCGATGGAATAAAAGTGTGGCTTTTACCTTGGTGATAAGCCACGCATCCGAGGTTTCGGAAAGGGCTGCTCCTCTTTCTTTCAATCTGTTATCCACGGTTTTCACCCCAGGCAGGTTCGCAACACAATCCCGGGCCAAAGTTTTGTGGGATCCATCGGAAACGGTCCCGGTCAGGGTAACAACACCATCCTTGGACTTGACTGTAACGTCATCGCCTTTGAGATAGGTCTTGAACACATACGACTGATTTGCAGATGCGACAATGTTGTCATCCGTGTTAGATGCGAAGACAGGAGCACCGACGAACAACAAGCAAGCCAGAGTTACAGTCATTGCTAACCGATTCGTTTTCATTCTATTCTTATCCTTTTATGTGTTTGAATATTTTTTTAATTATCCGGAAAACTAAGTTTCTTGATGATTCATTCTTTCTAGATAACAGAGAGACGTACGTGTTTTGAGTCTTTGACGGTATTCTTCAGTAATGCTGGTGGAAAAGAAGAAGAATAGACTGAAAACGAGAGTCGGGATTTTCTTGAGGTCTGCATCATAAGTCCATACAGGGTATTCTCAGACCCCGACACACCCGGCTCTCTCAGCTTCTTCCAGACAGGTGAGTCTTTCGTCAGCTGCTGTTTTGTCAAAAGACTACTTGCCCACAACTTTCTTGATCTCGCCGATTTTTTCTTGAACTTTTCCGTCTAAATTTTCAACTTTCCCTTCGGATTCCAAGTTATGGTCTTTGACTACTTTCCCGACGGTTTCCTTGACTTTACCTTTTATTTGGTGCATTTTCCCTTCTGCATTGTCTTTTGTACTTGATTTCATGGTATTCTCCCTGTTTAATTTTGGTTTATGCAACTGTTGCAGAGATCCACGACAGCTTGTTGCGGGTCCCAGCTCAATCGGCTACGAGCCGACAGTCTTAATTGGTCATGGATGCGATTCTCTCGATGGTCATGTTATTGAACACCATCTTCACACCGGGAACGTCAATCACTCGTTTATCGGCCAGGTTTTTTTCCTCCCAGCTTCCGGCTTTACCCTCCAGCTTGACCACGCCGTCCCTGGTCTCGACGGTTATGTCCAGGGTGCTGGTCGAACGATGATACAACAAGATGGTTCTGACCAGGGCTGTGACAGACGCATCATCAATCGATTCGCCTCTGTTTCGTATCTTTTCTGTCTGCAGAGTGGCAGGTGTCACCGTCAGTTCATTGATTATCTTGTTCACCCCTTCCACATCCAGGGCATACTCAGCCGTCCGATTCTTTTGCGCAGTGCTGGCGGTCTTGCCGCGCAAGGTGACGATCCCATTCTTTGCTAAAACCTCAGTTTCGGCTGCATTCACGCTCTGATGGAAAAAAAGTGTTGCTTTTACTTTGGAAATGAGTTGTTCATCCTTATTCAGAGCAGGAACTTCATTATGTTCCTTCAGCCTACTGTACACATGGGTAATGCCGGGAAAACTCGCAAGAATCTCCCGGGCCAGCAATGTGTGAGATTCATCAGAAACCGTCCCGACCAGGAAGGCAACTCCGTCCTTATACTGTATTGTAATGTCATCGCCCTTCAGGTAGATCTTGAACACATACGACTGTTTAGCAAATGATTCAATATCGGTTCTGGATGCGAAGCGAGGGGTGGTGAGTGAAAAAAAAGAGGCCATAGTTTCCAGTAGTTCTCCTCGATTTGGTATTTTTCTCATGGATTTTTCTCCTTGCTTTGGGGTTGTTCTGCACGGTGTCCGGAATATTTTTTTCGGGGTAACTCAACCTTGAGAAGCTTTTCTCTTCTTTCTTATGAATTATGACCAGGATGGCGAACTGCAGGAGCAAAACAAGTATCTGCATACTTTCATACCATTGGTCGCTTCAATACAAGCAACATTTGTGCCATCTTTAAAATGCATAGTCTTACGTTATCCATCGCTCTGATATTCAAGAAAATGAGACGAAAAATGGATGTACAGAACAGTTGTTGAAAAACCGATATAAAAGGGTTGCCCTTAACCTATTGGTCATATGCAACCGTTTTCGGTCTTCCTAAGGCTATGGAGGACATTCCCCCTCCTCAACGCGGATTGCCAAGCCCTTTATATTTTTTTACTCCCTAGAGCCTCATCGATACTGAGGGTCAGCGTTTGAACAGACCCAGTGGAAAATAAGCGGTAAAAACAATGCGGTTGAGATACTCGACCTCGACGGCGGCGCCTTGCGTGCTCGTATGGGTAAGCCCAATAAGGAGAAAACATAATTTTCAGTTCCATCAAACAAGGGTCATATATGACCATTTGGGCAAATATGACCCTTCTCCCAGGGCTGCCGACAACAACAGTCTGCATCCTCTTTCAGTTCATAATGCCTTATTATCAATACGATGATTGATTTGCTGCCAAATATTGGAAGTTGGCACAAAGAATGCAAAATGGAGCGGTACTGATTAAGACATCCGGAGTGCATGTGCCGGATGTGATGATGTCTCAAAGAAACATTTATGATACCGCACACGAATTGTTGACATAGTCCAATTTGAAGTGGATTCAAGAAGTTCCGGGGGAAGGCCTTGCACCCCCAAGAAGGAGAACGATGCATAGCATCCAGCCGATCCATTGGATCCACCGTGTGACACGTCTGCCCGTCATGACTGCCACCGCCGCTCTGCTTTTGGCCGGCTGCGCCTCAATGGCGCCACCCTACGAATTGCCGCCCTTGCCGGTCTCACCGTTCTATGCAGACAACGCCACGCAGGAAGGCGTTAGCGTTGGAAAACAACCGGGATTTGCGTGCTGCTGTGCTGCGCGTCGCGGAAATGCGGGCCATTTACGGCATTCAGCGCGCCGATCAGTTTCCCACCATCAGCGCCCAGACGGGGGTAGACCGTTCACGCATTCCCGCAGACCTGAGCACAACTGGCCATACTTTTGTGGGGAGCCAGTACCAGGTTATGTTGGGTCAGGCGAGCTGGGAGATTGATTTCTGGGGCCGAGTAAGCAGTCTGAAGGATGCAGCCCTGGAGGATTATCTGTCCACCGACGCAGCTCGCCGTGCTGCCGCCATTGGGCTTGTCGCACAGGTCGCCAACAGTTACCTGAGTTTACGTGAATTGGACGAGCGTCTCGTACTGGCGCGCCGGACAATTGCCAGCCGCACTGAATCCTTGCGGATTTTCAGGCGCCGCGTAGAAGTTGGATCAACCTCAAGGCTCAACCTGACCCAGGTGCAGACACTACTTACGCAGGCTCAGGCGCTGGGTGCCCAGCTCGAACAGTTGCGCGCAGCCCAAGCTCATGCGCTGACCCTGCTGGTCGGTGCTCCCATCAATATCCCCCTCGTGTTGAAGCACCTTGATGAACAGTTTGTGCAGGTCGAATTACGCCCCGGACTGCCATCCGACCTGCTTATCCAGCGGCCCGACATCGTCGCGGCAGAACACCAATTAAAAGCCGCGCATGCGAATATCGGCGCTGCACGTGCCGCTTTCTTTCCTCGCGTAACGCTGACCAGCTCACTGGGCACGGCCAGCGCCGAACTTGACGGTCTGTTCGCTTCCGGGAGCCTGGCATGGATCTTCTCACCGAGTATCTCATTTCCGATTTTCGATGGCGATCGCCGGCGGAATAACCTGAGCCTGGCCGAAGTCCGCCGTAACCTGGCGCTGGTCAATTACGAAAAGACCGTGCAGAACGCCTTCCGCGACGTGGCCGCTGCGCTGTCAGCACGTCGTTGGCTCGCCGAACAGTCTGCCATCGCACAGAGGGCCCTGGCGGTCTAGACCGAGCGCGCGCGGTTATCCCAATTGCGCTATGACAATGGGGCGTCCGCTTTTCTCGACGTGCTCGATGCCCAGCGCGACTTGCTTTCGGCCGAGCAGCAGAACGTGCAAATTCGCAGGGCTTTGCTGACCAGCCGCGTCAGTCTGTACGCGGCTCTGGGTGGCAGCTCAATGGATTTTGTTGCGCCGCCGACAAACGACACCCCTAACTTCACACAAGGCACAATCACCCAATGAACGTAACCACTCCACTACCGGTCACCGTTACAGCAACCGCACCTGATGCAGACAAGGGCATCGCACCGCTCACTGTAACAGTCAACGTAACGATCGTACCGCAGGCTGCTGTATCGTCGCCTGAGGTTACCCCAAAGGTCTCGACACCTGTCAGCCCTGAGGACACAGCATCAGTCGCTGCACCAATTACCGTAAATAGCGGATCAGCTCCCCAAAGTGATTCCGTAACTGCACCGGTCGAACCGCAAGCTGCTCGAACTGCACAGGCGCACTGCCACTGCATCCCTGGAAGAAGCTTTCATCACCCTGCTGCCCGAAGAAAAGCGTCGCGGCCACCAGGCCATAATGGTGCCGCCTCTGGTGGCATCAGTCGCGTCCGAGATCTCCATCGAGGCTCAGGGACTGACCAAGCGTTTCGGCGACTTCGTGGCTGTTGATCATGTGGACTTCCGCATCGGGCGTGGCGAAATATTCGGCTTTCTGGGCTCAAATGGCTGCGGCAAGTCAACCACGATGAAGATGCTCACCGGGCTACTGCCGGCAAGCGAAGGCACAGCGCGGCTATTCGGCAAGGTCGTCAATGCAGGCGACATTGACGCCCGACGCCGCGTGGGGTATATGTCGCAGGCCTTCTCACTCTACGGCGAACTCACCGTGCGCCAGAACCTGGTCCTGCATGCCCGATTGTTTACCCTGTCCGAGGCCGGAATCCCCGACCGTGTGGATGAGCTGGTGGCGCGCTTCGGCCTGTCCGAAGTCATCGATACCCTACCCGAGAATATGCCACTTGGTATCCGTCAGCGTTTGTCCCTGGCGGTGGCGGTGATCCATAAGCCCGAACTGCTGATCCTCGACGAACCGACTTCCGGGGTAGACCCGATCGCTCGCGACATGTTCTGGCAGCTGATGATCGACCTGTCACGCAATGACCATGTAACGATCTTCATTTCCACCCACTTCATGAACGAGGCTGAACGTTGCGATCGCCTTTCGTTGATGCACGCCGGCCGGGTGCTGGTGAGCGACAAGCCTGCGGAACTGATACGCCTGCGCGGCACAGACACTCTGGAACAGGCCTTCATCGCCTATCTGGAGGAAGCATCGGCCAATAGTCCTCAGGCCGAGGCAGCTCAGCCCGACAACGGATCCTCATCCGAAAAGCCCGCGGTTACCCTGGCGGCAGGAACACAGGTCAAACCACGCCGTTCTTACTTTGATCCAGGGCGCGCTTTCAGCTACACACTCCGCGAGACCCTGGAGCTGAAGCGCGACCCTGTGCGTGCCACCTTGGCGCTGCTGGGCACGGCAATCCTTATGTTCATCATTGGCTATGGCATCAGCCTTGACGTGGAAAACCTGTCTTTTGCCGTACTCGACTATGACCAGACCGTACTGAGCCAGAACTACACCCTCAACCTTTCAGGGTCGCGCTACTTTATCGAAAAGCCGCCGATCACCGACTACGCCGACCTGGACCGGCGCATGCGCAACGGCGAGCTGGCATTGGCCATCGAGATCCCACCCGGCTTCGGGCGCGACATCGGGCGCGGCACCCCGGTGCAGATCGGTGCCTGGGCCGATGGCGCGATGCCTACCCGGGCCGAGACCGTGCGCGGCTACGTCCAGGCCATGCACCAGATGTGGCTGGTCGACATGGCCAAGCACCGGCTGGGCGTAAACCTGGTGGCAGCCAGCACGGTTGAAACCCGCTACCGCTATAACCCCGACGTCAAAAGCCTGCCCGCCATGGTACCGGCAATACTGCCGATGTTGCTGATGATGATCCCCGCCATGTTGACGGCGCTGTCGGTCGTGCGCGAGAAGGAACTGGGTTCGATCATCAACCTCTACGTCACGCCGGTCACGCGCAGCGAATTCCTGCTCGGCAAACAACTGCCCTACATTGTGCTGGCAATGGTCAACTTTTTTCTGTTGTCAGCTCTGGCCGTTACCGTATTCGGGGTGCCGATCAAGGGCAGCTATGCCACACTGACACTAGCGGGGTTTATTTTTGTGATCGGCTCCACCGGTTTTGGCCTGCTGGCCTCGACCTTTACCCAAAGTCAGATCGCCGCCATGTTCGTGACCATGATCGGCACCATCGTCCCTTGTGTGCAGTTCTCCGGTCTGCTCAACCCAGTGTCCTCCCTCGAAGGCATGGGCGCCTTCATCGGCCGCATCTATCCGGCCACCCACTTTCTAACCATAAGCCGGGGCGTTTTCAGCAAGGCGCTTGGCATTACCGACCTGATGCCCTCGTTCTGGCCGCTGCTCGCCGCGGTACCCGTGATTCTCGGACTGGCTGTAATGCTGTTGAAGAAGCAGGAGGTTTGAACATGAATGCATCTCTCGCCAAAATCTATCGCCTGGGCATCAAGGAATTGTGGAGTCTGGTACGCGATCCGATGATGCTGGTACTGATCGTCTACACTTTTACCGTGTCGATCTACATCGCCGCCACCGCCATGCCCGAGAGCCTGCACAACGCCCCTATAGCCATCGTCGACGAGGACGGGTCTCCGCTGTCGGCGCGCATCATATCAAGCTTCTACCCCCCGCATTTCAAGACCCCGACCATGATTTCACTGGCCGAGGTGGATGCCGGCATGGACCAGGGTGACTACACCTTCGCGCTGAACGTTCCGCCGAACTTCCAGCGCGATGTGCTGGCCGGGAGTGCGCCAACGATACAGCTCAACGTGGACGCAACTCTTATGACTCAGGCCTTTACCGGCAACGGGTACATCCAGCAGATTGTCGCCAGCGAAGTGGCTGAATTTGTCACGCGTTATCGAAGTACGACCGTACCACCGGTGGATCTGGCGCTGCGCATGCGCTTCAACCCCAACCTGGAGCAATCCTGGTTCGGTTCGCTGATGGAGATCATCAACAACGTGACCATGCTGTCCATCATTCTGACCGGCGCGGCACTGATCCGCGAACGCGAACACGGCACCATCGAGCATTTGCTGGTGATGCCCGTGACACCAGCCGAAATCATGCTGTCCAAGGTCTGGTCCATGGGGCTGGTGGTGCTGCTGGCCGCCCTGGTGGCGCTGGTATTTGTGGTACAGGGCACATTGCATGTACCCATTCGCGGCTCGGTGACACTCTTCATGCTGGCCGCCGCACTGCATCTGTTCGCCACTACTTCGATGGGCATTTTCCTGGCCACGCTCGCACGCTCCATGCCTCAGTTCGGCATGCTGCTGGTACTGGTCCTTTTACCGCTGCAACTCCTCTCGGGAGGTGCCACCCCACGCGAGAGCATGCCCGTATTCGTGCGTGACGTGATGCTGGCCGCACCCACCACGCACTTTGTCTCGGCGGGTCAGGCTATTCTCTACCGTGGCGCAGGCATAGATGTAATGTGGCCGCAGTTTCTCATCATCCTTACTATCGGCAGCGTGCTGTTTATTGCGTCCCTGGTGCGTTTCCGTAAGACCATCGGCCAGATGGCCTGATTGCGACCCCCTCAAATAAAATCAATATCATTTCTAATCTGTTTCTATCCCCTGCAACCCATACCTTCAAGAAGACCGTGGATAAGGTCATATATGATAAATGGTTGGATATGACCATTGGTATTTGGTTGTTAGAACGACATATAGACAGAGAAATTTTTAAAATACCAACAGATATCATACCATGAGTGGCGTGACGTGGGATGCATATAACCCGGCACAAAGATTGCAAAAATACAGGAGTTGACAGCAGATGGCATCATTGAGGCCAGCTTGTACAGCACGGAATCAGGAATTGCGACTTCAACGCATTGGAATCTCAGGTTCTATTGGCCCTCAATACAATTAGGTTGTTAACCCAAAAATACGCTTAATCCTGAAGAAGCAGGTTTTTTCTATGAACGACCAAAGTAAGGAGAAGTAATGGATATCACGGGCCTATGAGTTTGTATCTTCATCGGCGCGGTGGTAGGTTGGCTGCTGGTCATTACAGCCGGCGGTCTCATCGGCTCCACGGTGACAGCTATTTTAGGAGCCGCGCTGCTGCTTTATGCTGTCGGCCGTTTCAAGAATATTTAAGAATTTTCGATCCAATAGACGAGGTCCGTTTCAGGAGGAATTTTAAAAAGATGCTGGTGGACAGCAGATCTGTTCGAAGTTTTTGCAAGAACCAGAAAGTACCTAAACCTAAACCATTGGAGATAATCATGAAGAACGATAAACGAAGTGACTATGTAACCCGTGACAACATCTTAAAAGCGCTTTCCGACGATGAGGTTGCCCACGTGAGTACTGCAGAGACAGCAGCTCAGCTCTCCGATGGGGATGAGTACCTCGACTTAGAGCAACTCAACCGTGGCGTGCAACGGGCATTACAGACAACTACGCCAATGGGACGGGTGCTTCCACGAAAGGCAGTGCACGAAACTACGTGGAAAAAGATCCTTGAGCAATTGGCAGCATCCGGCACCGAGACAGAGCACGTTGACAAATAAAAACGAAACCTGTCATTCGCACAGAACAGCGGAAAATGCGCCGAAGTGGACGTGCAGGGTGGTTGCGCGCAGCAGTGCTCGGTTCGGATGACGCAATCGTATCGACCGCGAGCCTCATGTTGGCGTCACGACATCCTCCGCATCGCAGTAGGCCATCCTGGGTGCCGGCGTGGCGGGTCTTGTTGCAGGCTCGATGTCGATGACTGTGGGCGAATATGTTTCGGTGAGCTCGCAACGCGATGCCGAGAAGGCTGACATCGGAAGGGAAAAGCGGGAGTTGAAACAGACCCGCAAGCTGAAATGCAAGAGCTTCAAATAATCTACGAGAAGCGAGGCCTTGAGAAGGGTTTGGCGATGAAAGTAGCAGAACAACACAGCACCAATGATCGGCTCGGCGCACACATGCGTGATGAGCTTTGGATCGACCAGACATCCCTCTCGCGGCCGATTCAGGCAGCCTGGATATCCGCCACAAGCGTCGCGTTATTCGCCGCCATTCTGATTGCAGTTCTTCTTATTAAAGTCAGGCAGTAAAACCAGCAGGTGGTACGAATAGCGAAAGACTCGTCACATGACGATTTCAGTGAAGACAGGTTCGTCATACATCACAAATTCGGGTTCTTCCGGATTAAGCGTACTCGTCGAAAAAATGAATGGAAAAAAAAGCGGACATGTAGTCCTTATCAAAGCGACCAAGCAAGAGATAAGGAGGGTTCTACATGTCCACAATACTACTGTGCCATGGGTTCGGTATCCTGGGGTATCGCTATATACGAAATGACTACCAACAAGGGGGCATCATATTCACTGTTACCAAGAAGAAATGCAGTTCTCGATGTCCTGTTTGTAAAAGCAAAGAGATTATACGGCATGGATCTTTTTCCCGTTGGTTCCATTCCCTGCCTATCGGGAGAAAATCCACCTACATTAAGACAGAGATTCCCCGTGTTGAATGCAAGAATTGTAAAACAATCCGTCAGGCGGATATCGGCTTTGCAGATCCCCGCTTGACCTACACCAAAGCTGTTGGCAGATATGTTCTCGAGTTAGCCAGGCATATGACAATTACAGACGTCGCAAAACACTTGAGATTAAGCTGGAACCTTATCAAAAGGAATTAGAAAAAACATCTTGAAAAGAAATATGGTCGTTCCAAGCTCAAAAAATTAAAGCGGATCGCAATCGATGAGATCAATCTGGGCAAGCGTGGTTATCTGACGATAGTGCTAGATGTTTTGACTGGGACTGTTGTTTTCGTCGGAGACGGCAAAGGCATTGATGCATTGGAACCATTCTGGAAAAAACTTCGCAGTTATCGAAAGCTGCCAATTGAAGCTGCCGCTATAGATATGTCACCAGCGTACATCAAAGCAATACGCGATAATTTGAAGAATACTGTCATCGTTTTTGATCATTTCCATGTGATAAAAATGTTCAATGAGAAGATGTCCGACTTCAGAAGGCAACTGTTTCATGTCACAGAGGAACTGTTACCTAAATCAGTCCTCAAAGGAACTCGCTGGCTCCTGCTGACAGCAAGAGAACGGTTAGTAAACAAGCAAGAAAAACAGCAGCGACT
>RCMY010001195.1_pt1 | contig 24772 bp, 24 predicted proteins | sample 2041341 | NCBI WGS metagenome assembly RCMY01 (sample SAMN09708234, study PRJNA481090) | Marine sediment metagenome, whole genome shotgun sequencing project.
GGAATCGACAATCGCGACGCGTTGACCACCTTTACGTAGAATACGGGCAACACCGAGGTGACCTTTACGGCCACATCCGGCGGTACACCTACCTTCAACCCCGATTTCCACCTCGTCAAGGGTCTGGAAACCGGCGATGCGCCTGCGGCCAATCCCAACAGCGCGCTCGACAACGTGCTAAGCGAGGGCGCCAGGTCGACCTATGATTTCGATTTTTCGAACGTGGTCGAGAATGTGCCCTTTCGCGTTAATGATGTCGACTGCGATGGCGTCGTGCAGATCAAGGCGTTCGATGCCGAGGGCAATCCCATCACCGTCAATCTGACCGCAGCGACACGCCTGACCCTGATCGACAATGATGGCGTTGTGGGCGCCGAGACGACCGATAGAAACGGCGGATATGGTTCAGACACCAACCCGGCGTATTCCGTTCTGGTCGACATTCCTGGGCCCGTGTCGCGGATCGAGGTCGTGCATAGTCAGGACGGCCCGCGGACCTCGGGAATCAAGGTGACGGACGCCCATTACGACAGCTTCCCCGACGTGGCGATCGGCAACGACACCATCACCGGCGGTGCCAGGGCCGATACGATGCTGGGCGGCACCGGACGCGATACCTTCATTATCGGTTCGGCCGAGGATGGCGTTGGCGACATCGCCCATGGCGGCACGGGCGGTGACGATTTCGATACGCTGGACCTGAGCGGTGCCGGACGCTTCGAGATCGTCGGCGAAACGGTCGATCCTGATGGCGACTCGACCAGTGGCACGCTGAACTTCTTAGACACGGATGGCGCCATCACAGGCTCGATGACCTTCCGCTGGATTAAGCAGAATATCCCCAGCTTTACGCCGGGCATCGTGATCGCCACGCCCAAGGGCGAGCGTCTGGTCGAGGATCTGCAGATCGGCGACCGGGTCATCACCCGCGCCAACGGGTTGCAGGAAATCCGCTGGACCGGTCGCCGCGACCTGCAAGGGGCCGAGCTGATGCAAGAGCCGCAGCTGAAGCCGGTGCTGATCCGCGCCAGCAGCCTGGGGCGCGGCCTATCCGAGCGTGATTTGCTGGTCAGCCCGAACCACAGGGTGCTGATCAACAACGAGAAAACGGCCCTCTACTTTGAGGATCGCGAAGTGCTGGTTTCGGCCAAGTATCTGACTGATCTCGATGGCGTGGACGCGGTGGATACTGGCGCGATCAGCTATGTCCACTTTATGTTCGACCAGCACGAAGTGGTTCCGTCGAACGGTTCTGGACCGAGAGCTTCCAGCCGGGCGAGCAGACGCTGGGCAATATGGGCGATGTGCAGCGGGATGAGATTTGAGCTCTCTTCCCCGAATTGCGTGACGCCGACGCGATGGCGGCCTATCAGTCCGCGCGCCGGTCGCTGGAAAAACACGAAGCGCACCTGCTGGCCAGGTAGCCTTTGCAACCCGGTCGGCCCATCAGAGCGAGGGGATCATTGGATTCCGGTTGCGGGGACTACATCGGTTTAAAAAATCGCACAATCCCGGTTATGCGCCGGTATTGTTTCGTTTTGAGATACAATTAACCGTTGGCTTTACGCCACGCTTCCCAAGCTTCGGGCGTGTCGAGGTCGGTGACGGCGCGCTTGCCCCGCAGGGGAACAGGCGCAAAGCCAGTTTTTTTCAGCAATGGGCCGGCGCCGTGATCGCCAGTGATCTGCGCCAGTTCGCCAAAGAAACTGGCAGGAAAGAGCGTGGGATGGCCAGGCGTTCCGTCCTCGGCCACCGCGCGCAAAACCAAGCTTGGCTGGCGCAGATGCTCTTTGATCATGGCGATCATGTCATTGGTTTCGATATCGGGCAGATCGGGCAGCAGGATCATCGCGGCGCTGGTGCCCTGCGGCAGTGCGGCGATCCCGGCGCGGATCGAGGCGGCGAGGCCTTCGTCAGGGGCCTCGACCGGCACCAGTTGCGCGTTTGTGCCACTTAGCGCGGCAATGCGCGCGGGGCGATCCAGCCTTGTGGTGACGAGGACCGGCGCGCCCGTTGCCAGCGCGCGTGTCACCTGCCGCAACAGCAGCGGCTGGCCTTTGATATCCTCCATCAGCTTGTCGCGCCCGCCCATGCGGGACGACGCACCGGCGGCGGGAATGAGGATCGCCAGCGTCATTCCAGCGTACGGGCCAGCGCACAGAATTGCTCCAGCCCGATGGTCTCGGCGCGGTCGGTGGGTTTTATGCCGGACGCGATCAGCCGGTCTTCGATATCGGGCGCAAGACCCTTGAGCGCGGCGCGCAGCATCTTGCGCCGCTGGTTGAAGGCCATGGCAACCGTGCGTTCCAGCAGCTTGGGCTGGGCGGGATAGCGCGGCTGGGGCAGGGCGGTCAGGTGGACCACCGCGCTCGATACCTTGGGCGGCGGGCTGAATGCCTCGGGCGGTAGGTTCATCACGATCCTCGCGTCGGCCCGCCATTGGGCCAGCAGGGCAAGGCGGCCATAGGCCTTTGAGCCGGGGGTCGCGACGATCCGCTCGGCCACTTCGCGCTGGAACATGAGGGTCAGAGACTGCCAGAAGGGCGGCCATGTATTGGGCGTCAGCCAGCCCACCAGCAGTTCGGTTCCGACATTGTAGGGCAGGTTGGCGGCGACGCGGATGGGCGGGGTGAGGTGCTGAAACGGGTCGATTTTCAGCGCGTCGCCGATCATCACGGTGAGGCGACCGGGATAGGCGTCGGCGATCTCATTGAGCGCAGGCAAACAGCGAGGATCCTTTTCGATGGCCAGCACATGGCGCGCACCCTCGGCCAGCAGACCGCGTGTGAGGCCACCGGGGCCAGGGCCGATTTCCAGCACGTCACATGCGCTTAGATCGCCAGCCTGCCGCGCAATCTTGGCGGTCAGGTTCAAATCCAGCAGGAAATTCTGGCCCAGCGACTTGCGCGCGCTGAGGTCATGTGCCGCGATCACGTCGCGCAGCGGGGGCAGCGCGTCGATGCTCATGTCCGCGCTTCGGCCATGCGCGCGGCCATTTTCAGCGCCTCAATCAGCGAAGTAGGGTTGGCCACGCCGCGCCCGGCGATGTCCAGCGCCGTACCGTGATCGGGCGAGGTCCGCACGATGGGCAGGCCCAGCGTGACGTTGACGCCCCGGTCAAAATCGAGCGTCTTGATCGGGATAAGGGCCTGATCGTGATACATACAGATCGCGGCATCGTAGTGCGCGCGCGCCGCCGCGTGAAACATCGTGTCGGCAGACATCGGGCCGGTCAGGTCCATCCCCTCATTGCGCATTTCGGCGATGAGCGGCGCGATCAGATCCAGCTCTTCGCGTCCCATCTTGCCCCCTTCGCCCGCGTGCGGGTTCAGCCCCGCAATGGCGATGCGCGGCGCGGGAATGGCGAAATCGCGGATCAGCCCGGCATGGGTGATGCGGATTGTCTCGCTCAGCAGCTCGCGTGTCAGCGCGGCAGGTACTTCGGCAAGGGGTATGTGGATCGTTGCAGGCACGACGCGTAGTTGGTCGCTGGCCAGCATCATCACTGCGCGCGGCGTGCCGGTCAGCGCGGCAAGGTATTCGGTATGACCGGGATGGGCAAAGCCAGCGCCGTCCTGCAACGCCTTCTTATGGATCGGCGCGGTGCAAAGGGCGGATGACGCGCCCGATCGCACCAGATCCACTCCGCGTGCGATGGCGTCGATGACGCCCTGCGCATGGGCCGGATTAGGTGTGCCGGGGGTCAGCGGTCCGGGCATGGGATGCGCCAGCACGGGCAGACCCGCCGCGCCAATGGCCTGATCTGGCCGCTCAATCAGCGTTACGGGGCATTCCTGTGGCAGGTGCGACGGATCGCCGATCCAGAAAAAGGGCAGGGACGGCCCCAGCGCCTCCCACGCCTTTTGCGCCAGTTCGGGGCCGATACCCGCAGGCTCGCCGCAGCTGAGGGCGATGGGGCGCGCGGGCATCAGTATTCGATGATCCGCGCCTCGGACTTGAGCCGCTCGAGATAGCCGTTGGCAAAGGATTCGAGGCGGCGCGCGGCGATCTGCTGTGACAGCTGCGCGGTGTCGTCCTGCGCGGCAGGCTCGCCATCCGCAGGCTCGCCATTCTCTGTGGCGACGACGGGGGCATCCGCGGTCGCCTCGCTGCGCCCACACATCATCAGCAGCACCAGCGTCTGACCGTTCGCGCGTGTTACGTCATAGGACACTTCGCCAGGATCGAGGCGCGACAGCGAAATGGCGATGTCGTTCGGGATCTGGCCCGGCGCCTTGGTGCCACGCTCCAGCACGCTAGGGGGCTGGCCGTAGGCAATGCCGTAGAGGTCATCGCAGGTGTCGGTCTGCGCGTCGATCTGCGCCGCGCGGCTCAGTGCCGCTTGGGTGCGACCGCCGGGGATGTAATAGGCGGCATACTCAATGGCGCTGTAGGGGGGTTGCGCCACGTCCGTCTCTTCGATGTCGCGCAGCTGGAACAGGGCGACCGCGCCGTCCAGCGGCAGCGGATCGGTCACTTCGCCGGGCGCAAGGCTCAGTACCAGCGGGCGCAGCACCGGGGGCAGTTTGGTCACCGGCTGCCAAGGCAGGCGGCCACCCGCATCGCGCGTGGGCGTCGCCGAGAATTGCCGCGCTTGTGCGCTGAAGGCCGAGGTCGATGTCAGGTCCGCGATCTGGCGGGCCTTTGCCATCACCTGCTGTTCGCCGCGTCCCTCGAAGGGGATGATGATCTCTGACAACAGGACGCGCACGCCGGTCCCGTCCGATATGGCGGAACGGGCACGGGCCAGATCGGCCTCGCTGACCTTAACTTGCGCGCCAAAACGTGCCTGCGTTACTTCGCGCCAGATCAGACCCGAGCGGACGAAGGCGGCGAAGGTTTCCTCGGACACGCCGCCACGCTCCAGCAGAGCGATCATCTGATCGGCCTTAAGCTGGCCCTGGGCTGCAAAATTCTCCATCCCCGCGCGGACTTGCTCTTCGTTGACGGTGATGTCTTGGGCGTCGGCCGCTTCGGCCTTGAGCCGGTCCTCGATCAACTGCTCGCGCGCAAGGCGCGCAGGATCGGCGGGCGCGCGCAACAGCTTGAGCAGCTTGGTGCGCTGGTCCAGCTCATAGCGGGTGACGGCGGTGCCGTTCACCTTGACCACAGGATCAAAGAGTCCCTGCGCATGGGCGATGCCGGGCACGGCCAGCGACATGGCAAGGGCAAGGCTGAGCCCGCGAAAGGCAGAGGTGGTGGCGGTCGTAAGTGAGGTCATTTCTTGCATTCCCGAACATAGCTTTTGTCCTCGGCGCGGGCACTGAAGCCACGCAGGCCGACGGTCAGCGAAAAATCCGTCGACGGTTCAAGGATAGTGGAAGAGGTGAAGCGGCGCGAGGCCGAAAGCGTAACATCAACGCATTCATTCGTATAGGTCATGCCAACACCGGCGTTGACGCTGCGGTCGCTGGCCATGTTGTAGCGCCATTCGGCGCTGCTGGTCCAGTGTCGCGACAGCCGATAAGATCCGTCGATGGCAAATTCCGAAATCGTGCTGGACCGCTCCTCCTGCGCATCCGCGCGCAGCCAAATATAGGTCGCGCCCAGATCCAGAGCGGCGTTGCGCCAGCTGGCGCGCGCCTCGGCCTTGGTCGTTTCGAACGCGCCGTCAAAGAGGCCGCGCGCGGCCAGGGTCAGCCCGTTTGTCGACGCGATCTGACCCGCGATCAGAACGTCCGACGAAGTGCCGCGCAGGCCCGACGATAGCGAAAAAGTCTGTCCGCCGGTTGCCTCGCGCTGTGTGCGGTCGCGCACGATCTGCCCGAAGCTGAGCGTGCTGCGTAGTCCGCCCGGCGCGAACCGCGTCCAGCTAAGGCCGTACGCCGCGCTCGCCCCCCGCTCGCGCCGGTCGGCGGCGGCAAAGCGCGACAGCGACAACAGGTTGCCCTCGTCGAATTCGGTGCGCGTGCTTTGGTCATTGGCGATATTGGGCGTGCTGCCGCCGATCCAGGCCAGCTGCATTACCGGCTCAATCATGTGGACTGTGCCGCGCGCGTTGGTCTTGGCCAGCGGATAGCGCAGCGTCAGCGCGGCGCTCGGTGTTGCCTCGGTGATCTGACTACGCGACGAGACGCCAGCGCCGCTGACGTTGATGTGATCGACCGCGACGCCGGTCTGAACCGCGGCGCGCACACCGCTACCCAACGTCCAGGTGCGCAACCAGTCGGCACTGGTGGTTAGGCGGGCGACATCGCGCCCGTCGGCAAAGAGGTCCACGTCCGGTCCGTCCGTGCGCAGCGAGGACGTGCGGTAATGCCCATGTCCCTCAGCGGAGAACCGCAATTCGCCACCGATGCGGGTGGGAAAGTAGCGCTTTTCATAGTCGAAACTGCCGACGCTGGTCGGCAGGGTTGTCTTGTTCTCGCTCGCGCGCAGGGTGTGGAAATAGGTCAACGCGGCGTGTCGCCACTCATCCCGGCGCACCCGCTCGACCGAGATTTCGCTGTCGAGGCGATCCTTGTTTGAATAGCCGTAATCGACCAGATAAGCGTCGTCCTTGACCGCCTCGATATCAAAGCGCAGCACATAATCCTGAGGCAGCGCGAATACGCCGCGCCCGAACACATAGGCGCGGTTTTCGCGCCGGGCCAGATCGTCACGGCTAAGCGCGCCCTCAAATTCGATCCCGCCATTGGCAAAGGCTTGGCGATAGCGGAATTCCAGCGTGCGCGTCTGGGTGGTGTAGTAGGGCGTCAGCGTCAGATCCTTGTCGTCGCCGATGCGGATGAAATAAGGCAGCTTGATGCCAAACCCGAGTAGTGTCGAATTATAAAGCGACGGGGTCAGCAACCCGGTCAGGCGCGTCACGGTCGGGTCGGGCAGGCGCAGGCGCGGAAAATAGGCGATCGGCACGTTGCCGACCCGGAACTGCGCGCCGTCCAGATAAAGCTGCCGCGTCTCGGCGTCATGAATCACGCGGCGCGCGCGGATCTGCCATAGCGGCGCTTTGCCATTGGCGCAGACTTGGCACGAGGTAACCGCCGCTTTGTAGAGCTGTGAATAGCGCCCATCCGTGCGGCTGACCTGATTGGCCGCCAGTTGCAGCTGATCGTCCATCACGACGCGCGCGCCGATCAGGATGCCGTTTTTCAGATCGCGGTCCAGTTCGGCGGCGTCCGCCAGAACGGTGGTGTAGTTCCCGTCATAAAGCGTCACCGGCCCGGTGATCACCAGCCGGTCGGAGGTGCGGTCATACGTGATGCGCTGCGCCTTGAGGCGCTGGCCGTCATAGACCGCCTCGACATTGCCGCTGGCGATCAGCGTCTTGTCGCCCTCGATCAGCACGTCGTCGGCAATCAGCAGCGCGGGACCCGCGCCGCGCGCAGGCGGGCGGCGCACCTGCGCATCGACCACAGCGGGGGCGAGTGCTGTGGCGAGAACTGGCAACAAGGCCAGAACCAATGCAAAGAGGCGAAACCGCAATGTCATCCGTCCTCCATATGCAGCACGATGCCGAGCGCAAGCATCAATGACGCCACAGGCGGCGCCCAAGCAGCGAGAATGACAGGAATTTGTCCATTCTCGCCCAAGACTTGCGCGAAATTTCGAACATAATGCAGCGAAAAGCCCAGCATGATCGCAATCAGCACCGACACGCCCGTGTTGGTGGTGCGCACATGGCGCAGGGTGAACGCGGCGGCGATCAGCACCAGCGCCATGAGGAATATGGGGCGCGCCAGCTCCATCTGGAACCAGACTGCATAGCGGCGCGCCGAGAATCCTGCCGCCTCAAGCTGCGCGATAAAGCGGGGTAAATCCCAGATGGGGATGTATTCCGGCTTGCCAAAGCTGTCGACGATGCCCTCGCGGGTCAGCGCCGATGGCACGGCCAGAAAATCCATCCGCTCGGCGCCCGCCTCGGGATTGATCTGGTCCGAGAGCTGCCAGCGCTTGACGTCCTCCAGCTCCCACTGGCCGATGCCCAATGTCGCGCGACGCGCCGAGATGCGGCGGATCGGGTCGCCCTCGGGCGAGAATGAGATGAACGTGGCGTCATAGAGCACCGAAACGTCCGCGCTGGCAGAGACCGCGTGGATCACGGTCTGGCCCCGCGCGCTGCCCTGACGCAGCCATAGGCCCTCGGATGATAGCGCGAGGATGCTGGCGCCGCCCTCATTATAGCTGGCGACAAGGTCATGGTAGCGCTTGGATGATGCGGCAACCATCGGGTTAAAAAGCGTGATCGACACCACCCCGACCAGCGCCGCCATCATCACCGGCGCGCCGATTCCACGAATCCCCGACAGGCCCGACGCGCGCACGACCACCATCTCTGACGAGCGGGCGAGGCGCACGAACAATGCGACAGAGGCGAGGATCATCACCAGGGGCAGGATCTCGTAATTGGCGTGGGGGATGTTCAGCAGCACGATCTCGGCCACGTCCCAGACGGGCAATTCGGGGAAATCTTGTAACTCATCGACCATGTCGATGAGGCCCAGCAGCACGACGAACACGAAGGTGATGCCGAGGTAGGTCCACAGGAATTTGCGCGCGAAATACCAATGCAAAGTCATGGTGCGATCGCCCCACTCGACGCGCGCCGCGTGCCGCGAAGACGGCGAAGAAGGCTTGGATTTGCGGCGGAATAGAGCAGCAGCCACGCCACCACGCAGCCCACCAGCCCCGGCAGATAGAGCAACGGCCACATGCCGGGTGCGAACAGCACAGGCCCGGCGACAGCGCCCTCGATCAGTTTGACCCCGATCAGCAGCACGAATGCGGTGACGATCTGTCGCCAGACCCCAAAGCGGCTGAAACCGCCCTGAAGCAGCGTGGCAAAGCCCACCAGCGCCGCCACAACGCACAGGATTGCCTGCGCGAACCGTCCGTGCAGCGCCGACACGGCAACGCCCAGAGTGACATTCGTGCGCTCAGCCACGGCGGCAGGATCGCGCAACAGTTCGGGCGTGCCGGCAAAGGCGATCCGGTCTCGATTGAGCGCGCTTTGCGACATGAGGCTGCTGATGTCATACGAAAAATCGTCGAAATGCGTGGTGAACAAGCGCTGGCCGTCTGCCGCCACGTTCTGGGCGAGGCCGTCCAGCATCACCAGTTTGGTCCCGCCGCCCTCCTGCACCAGATACGCCTTGGACGAGGTGTAGGTCGTTGGCGCATCCGCGCGGCGTCGGTCCGACAGGAACACGTTGCGCAGCTCGCCCTCGGGGGTGATCTGACGGATGTAGAAGGTCACGCCCGAGGCGGGATGCAGGAATTCGCCCTCGGTCAGCAGCTTGGCGGTGATGTTGCCCGACACTTGGGAGCGGCGCACTTCCAACTGCTCCAGGCTGAGCGGGATCAGCAAATGCGTCAGCAGCGACATCATCGCCGCGACGATCAGGCCATAGTATAGGACGGGCCGTGCCATGCGCCACGGCGAATAGCCGGTAGCTTGCATCACGGTCAGCTCGCTTTCGGTCGACAGGCGGTTGGTCACGTAAACCGCGCCAGCAAAGGCGGCGATGGGCAACACTCCACCGATCACGCCGGGCAGCGTGAGCGCGGTGAATTCGGCAAAGACCCAGGCCGACTGCCCGTCGCTGACGAGGCGGTCGAACATGCGCACGGCCTTGTTGATCCAAAAGATCGACACCAGCACCAACGCGAAAAAGCCAAACAGCACCATAAATTGCGACAGCATGTATCTGTCGAATCTGGTCACCTCATCCCCTCCGAAACACTATATTTGGTGGCAAGCTATCCCAATTGGCGACGCGGGAAAACTGTTAAAGCGGGGGCAGGGCCGTCATGCGCGCCATTGCACTTGGGCCGAAAATGGGCACAGTCCGGCGCAGACGTGAATTGAGTGCGCCGGGCCGCTCCGCGATCCGCCGCCAGACCATCAGGAGCCGCCAAATGACGACACCCGCATCCACCCGGATTATTGAAATCGACCTCGACGCCCTCGCCGAGGTGACTGGCCGCATCGCCGTGCTGATCGGCAAGGACGGCAAGCTGGATTCAGGCGCGCGCCGCGTGAACAAACTGACCAAGGGGGCGCTGGCCCGCATGATCGAGGCGGGCACGCTGGAGGATATGAAATCCGGTGACGTCAAGACGCTGGCATGGCCAACGGGCCTCAAGGCCGAGGCAGTCGATATCCTCTGCGTCGAGCGCGGTGCAAAAGAGGTCGAGGCGCGCAAGGCTGGCGCCGCCCTTGGCAAGCTGCTGGACGACAAGGGCATGACCGTGCTTGCCGCGCAGATCCGCCGTCCGGTCGACCTGTTGCTGGGGATCGCTTTGCGCGCTTATAGCTTTACCGCGCGCAAGACCGGCGATCAGAAGGCGGTGGGCGAGGTCACACTGATGGTCTCGAGTCCCGATGAGATCAAGGCCGAGGTAGAAACGGCGCGCGCCGTCGCTGAGGGCGTATTCTTTACCCGCGATCTGGTCAGCGAGCCTGCGAACCACCTGACGACCACTGAATTTGCCAAGCGCATCAAGGATATGGAAAAGCTGGGCCTCAAGGTCACTGTGCTGGAGGAAGACAAGCTGGAAAGCCTCGGCATGGGGTGCCTACTGAGCGTGGGCCTTGGCAGTGCCAGCCCGACGAAGGTCGCGGTGATGGAGTGGATGGGCGGGCCCAAGGGTGAGGCCCCGCTGGCGCTGGTCGGCAAGGGCGTCGTGTTTGACACCGGCGGAATCAGCCTGAAACCGGCGGCCGGCATGGAAGACATGACCATGGACATGGGCGGCGCAGGTGTCGTCGCGGGCGTCATGCGCACGCTGGCGCTGCGCAAGGCCAAGGGCAATGTCGTCGGCCTCGTCGGCCTCGTCGAGAACATGCCGTCCGAGCGCGCCACGCGCCCCGGCGACGTGGTCACATCGATGAAGGGCGACACGGTCGAGGTCATCAACACCGACGCCGAGGGGCGTTTGGTGCTGGCGGACGTGATGTGGTACGCGCAGGAAACCTACAAACCGCGCGCGATGATCGACCTCGCCACCCTGACGGGCGCCATCATCATCGGGTTGGGACATGAAAATGCGGGCGTTTTCAGCAATGACGACACGCTCTCGCGTGACTTTCTCAAGGCTGCGGAGGCCGAGGGCGAGGGTGCGTGGCGGATGCCCATGGGCAAGGCTTATGACGATCAGCTGAAAAGCCAGATCGCGGACATGAAGAATGTCGGCGGACGGCCTGCCGGGTCGATTACCGCCGCGCAATTCCTCAAGCGCTTTGTTCAGGAGGGCACGCCGTGGATGCACCTCGATATCGCGGGCGTCGCATTGGTCAGATCCGACACCGATTATGCCCCCAAGGGCGCGACCGGCTGGGGCGTCATGGCGCTGAATCGCCTCGTCGCGGACATGCTTGAGGGGGATTGATGGGCGCCGCCTATTTCTATCACCTGACGCGCGCGCCGCTTGAGGCGACCTTGCCCATGCTATTGGACAAGGCGCGCGGCGCGGGCTGGCGGGTCGCTGTCAGGGGCGTTGATCCCGCGCAGATGGACAAGCTGGATGAGGCACTATGGACCGCCGGGGGCGAGGAGTCGTTCCTGCCGCATGGCCGCGCGGGCCAGCCGCATGAGGCCGATCAGCCTATCCTGCTGACCACGCTGGCCGACATGCCCAATGGCGCAAGCTGCCTGATGACCGTCGCGGGCGCCGAGGTATCACCGGACGAGGTGAGCCGACTCGATCGGGTCTGCGTGATCTTCGACGGCAACGACGACGCTGCCGTCGCCCACGCGCGCGCCCAGTGGAAGGCGCTGACCGATGCCGGATGCGCCGCGCAATACTGGTCCGAGGCGTCAGGCAAGTGGGAAAAGAAGGCCGAGAAGGAGGCCACCGGCTGACCAAGAATTGGGACCGGGGACCTGCGCCGCGCGCTAGTCTTTGCGCAGCGGGATCTTGTCCTTGGTCATGTCGTAGCTCCACGGCAGGCCGCTGTTCTTCCAGCCGTCTTTCAGCCGCATAGGACCACGCGGATCGTCCTTGAGCGTGCCGCCCTCGAACCCGTCCACGACCACGTAGACCTGGGTGAGCCCCAGAGGCGTCAGCGCAGTGGCCGACGGCGCGCCGCGCGTGCCGCCCGAGCGGCACATCACGATCACCGGCGCATTGCGGTCCAGACCGCGCGCCTCCATCGCTGCCGCGACACCTGCGGCGAAATCGGGATTGGTCCGCATGGCAAGGCGTGGCTTTTCTGGGTTCCAGGCAGCGGGGTCGACCAGCATGAAGGGCACGTTGACGTCCACGACATCCGTCCAGCCGGTGAACATGATTTCGACCGGCTCGCGCACATCGACAAAGAGCACGCCGTCCCCTTGCGCCTGTTTCATCTCGAACGCCTCGCGGGCGGTCAGGTAGAGGCCCCACTCGGTCTGGTGCTTGGGGTTCTGGGGCGCGTCTGCGGTGAGGCCGGGCGCGGCCAGACTGGCGGTCAGACTGACGGCGAACAGGGCGGCGGATAGCGTTTTGCGAAGCATGGTATTTCCCTCAAACTAGGTCAGGTCCGATCAGAACGATAGGATGCGGGCATCCTTGGCCATCAGCCGCGTGGCCATATCGTCCGGCTTGGCCGCGGTGATGCCGTCCAGCAGAATGCCCGCATCGCCACCCTTGCCGGGCAGGTAGAGCGCGCAGACCTCGACCGTGCCTCCGGCCTCGATGATCTTTTGCATCAGTGCTTGCGGGCTCATTCCCATTGGCGGCTGCGCGGATGTCGCCGTCTCGGGTGCGTCCTTTAGCGCGATATCGCCGCCGGGACCGCAGAGCAGCATGTGCGCAGTCGCGCCCGCGCGCAGCGATTGCATGGTCAGCACCATGCCCATCAACTGGGTCTGTGGATTTTCGCTGGTGATGACCGTGACCAGATTGCTGTGCGCGTCCTGAGCATTGGCGGACAGGGCGGTAACGGACAGCGCTGTGGCGGTGCAGAGGGCGAGCGCGGGCAAAAGGCGCATGGGGTGTCTCCTTGGCTGTAACGCGTCTGAGGATCACGCTAAGGAAGGCGGCGAGCGCAGCATTGATTTCGGTCAACCCCGTCCTGCGGTGAGGTGACGCAGGGGATCAGCGTTCCAGCACCAGCTTGCCACCGGTGATCTGCACGCTGGTGAACCGCTCCAGATAGCCCATTCCCAGCAGAGATTCGCGCAACTCGCCCGAATTGACCACGGCGCGCACACCGCGATCGCTGATGCCCCCGACAGCGAGGGTGTCCAGCCGCACTGGCGCGGTGCGGACGATGCCGTTTGCGGTGCTGGCCTGCCCGGTAAAGTTTAGATCATCGGGATGCAGCCCCGCTGCAATCGCATCTTCGCGGCTCAGAACAATATCACTTGCCCCGGTGTCGACAACAAAGCGCACGGGCGCGCCATTTACCTCGGCAGCGAGGTAGTAATGCCCATCAGGGGCGCGGGGCAGCTCGATCCGGCCCTGATCGGCGCTGATCGATTGGCGCGGCGCGACGGTGGCGCGGATGTCATCCCAAAGGCCGACCGCCGCGACAACACCGATGAATATCAGCCCCCAGACCGCCGCGTGCTGCATCGTCTTGCCCATCGAATTTCGGTTGGCTGCAAAGAACCACGCCATGACTGCGCAGCCCAGCACGATCAGATATACGAGGTTTGCTGTGTCGAATGTGTCGCTCATGACGCCAAGATAAGGTGCGCGGCGCACATGCGCCAGATCATCCGAGCATGCCAGACCATCCGACCATGCCAGATCATCCGACCATAATTGTGTCGCGCAGTCCGTCCAGCACGAATTGAACTGCCAGCGCGGCCAGCAACATCCCCAGAACGCGCGTGACCACGCTGATGCCGGTTTTGCCCAACGCGTGCTCGAGCATGCTCGCGCTCAGGAACGACAGATAGACCATAAACATCACGAACAGCATCATGCCCAGCACCCAGGTCAGGCCCAGATAGCCTGAATGTTCGCCGGTCAGCAGGATGACCGTAGCGATGGCGCCGGGACCTGCAATCAGCGGAATCGCCAATGGAAAGATCGACGGATCCTCGTGATCATCCTGCTCAACCTGACCCTCGCGCCGCTTGGTGCGCCGCTCAAACAGCATGTCGAGCGCCGTCAGAAACAGCAGCACACCGCCGGCGATGCGAAAGGCGGGCATGGAAATTCCGATAAAGCCCAGCACCGCCTCGCCGAACGCGCCGAAAAGGCACAAGAGCGCGGCTGCCGTCAGGCATGAATGCAGCGCGATGGTGCGGCGCCTCGACGCTGGCATACCGCGGGTCATCGCCAGAAACAGCGGGACCAGCGCGAAGGGGTCCAGCACGATGAAAAGTGCGGCGAAGGTGGTGATCAGCGTGGCGGTTTCCATAATGGTTCTCGTCCGTTTGGGTCGGTCAGTGCGGTAGCGCTCAGGCCTGCGCGCGCTCTAGCTTTTCCAATGCGCGCATCCACAGGGATTCGGCGCGGGTTTGGGCCTCCATGACCTCGGAATACTTCTTTTGCCAGACGGTTGCTTCGTCCTTTTTGTCCTCGTTGTACATGGCGGGATCGGCCAGTTTCTTGGCCAGCTTTTCCGTCATTACGTTAAGTTTTTCAACGCGTTCCTCGCATTTTCTCGCGTCCTGCTTTAGGCCTGCGATAGCATCCTTTGAGGGGCGTTTAACTTTCTGCTCCTTGGCCTGCCGGGCAGGTTTGTCGCCCGCCAGCAGCATGTCGCGGTAGCTCTCCAGATCGCCCTCATATGGGGCGACGCCGCCAGCCTTCACCAGCCACAGGCGGTCGGCAACGAGGCTAAGCAGGTGCATGTCGTGGCTAACGAGGATCACCGCGCCCGTGTAGGCGGTCAGCGCCTCAACCAGCGCCTCACGCGATTCGATATCGAGGTGGTTTGTCGGCTCGTCGAGGATCAGCAGATGGGGCGCGTCGATGGTTGCGATCATGAGGCTAAGACGCGCCTTTTGCCCGCCCGACAGCTTGCCCACCAGCGTTTCGGCCTGCTCGGCGCCGATGCCGAAGCCGCCGAGTCGCCCGCGCAGACGCGATGGTGTTTCGCCGGGGCGCAGGCGGCGGATATGCTCGATCGGCGTCTCGTCGACATGCAGTTCCTCGACCTGATGCTGCGCGAAGAATCCGACGCGCAGCTTGGACGATGTCGTCATCTTGCCGCCCATCAGATTAAGTTTGCCAGCCAAGAGCTTGGAAAGGGTGGATTTTCCCTCGCCGTTTTTACCCAGCAGCGCGATGCGGTCATCCTGATCGATGCGCAGGTTCAGTCGCTGTAGAACCGCCTTGCCGTCATAGCCGACCGATCCGCCCTCGATGTTGATGATGGGCGGTGACAGCTCCTCGGGCGAGGGGAATGTGAACCGTTTGAGCGCGGCCTCTTGCGGGGTGGTGATCGGCTTCATTTTGGCGATCATCTTGAGGCGCGACTGGGCCTGAACGGCCTTGGACGCCTTGGCGCGGAAACGATCGACGAAGCTTTGCAGATGGGCGCGGCGCGCGTCCTGCTTTTTGGCTTCGCTCTCTAACGCCGCTAGCCGCGCGGCGCGGGTTTCGGCGAAGGTATCGTAGGCACCCTGATAGAGCGTCAGCTTCTTGTCTTCGAGATGCAGGATCGAGTTGACGGCGCGGTTCAAGAGGCCGCGATCATGGCTGACGATCAGCACGGTATGCGGATAACGCGCGAGGTAAGTTTCCAGCCACAGCGCACCTTCGAGGTCCAGATAGTTGGTCGGCTCGTCCAAGAGCAACAAATCAGGCTGCGCAAACAGCACAGCAGCCAGCGCCACGCGCATACGCCAACCGCCTGAAAACGCTGAACAAGGTTGGCGCTGCGCCGCATCGTCAAAACCCAGACCCTTGAGGATCGAAGCCGCGCGCGCCTCGGCGCCCCATGCGTCGATATCGGTTAGCCGCGTTTGCACCTCGGCGATGCGGGCGGGATCGGTCGCCGTCTCGGCCTCGGCCAGCAGATCGGCGCGTTCGGTATCGGCCGCGAGAACAGTGTCGATCAGTGACACCTCGTTGCCGGGCACTTCTTGCGATACGCCGCCGATACGGGCGCGCAGGGGCAGGGTGATCGCCCCACCGTCCAAGGCCAGCTCACCGCGGATAATGCGGAACAGCGTGGTCTTGCCCGTGCCGTTGCGACCCACGATGCCCACCTTGTGGCCATCCGGGATACTCGCCGAAGCGTTTTCGATCAGCGGGCGACCCGCGACGGAGTAGGATATGTCATCAATACGTAGCATCCGCACGCCATGCCCCAGCCAGCGGGCGGCGTCAATCGTGCCTTTTCATGCAGCGGCCCTCATGCTATCGGGGCCGCAATTGCGCAGAGGCAGGGCATGGGGCCCGGCCCACGCACATCAACCGACAAGAGGCTGACATGGCAACCGAACGCACGCTGAGCATTATCAAACCCGACGCGACCAAGCGCAACCTGACCGGCAAGATCAACGCCAAGTTCGAGGATGCCGGTCTGCGCATCGTCGCGCAAAAGCGGATTCACCTGACACCGGCGCAAGCGGGTGAGTTCTACAAGGTCCACGCAGAGCGTCCGTTCTTTGGCGAATTGCGCGATTTCATGGCCTCTGGCCCGGTCGTTGTGCAGGTTCTGGAAGGTGACGGCGCCATCGCGAAAAACCGCGAAGTCATGGGCGCAACCAACCCCAAGGATGCGGCCCCCGGCACAGTGCGTGCAGACTTTGCCGAGAGTGTCGGCGAAAACTCGGTCCACGGTTCGGACGCGCCCGAGACGGCGGCCGAAGAGATCGCATATTTCTTTGCCGGGCTTGAACTGGTTGGCTAATCGATACCAGTAGCGGTCAGCGAGGCCGCTCGATCACACCGATTTCGGCAAGGGCCGCATCCAAAGGGGTGCGGCCCTTGTCCTTGTTTGCGGCCTTGATCGCATCGAAACGGGCGCGAAGCGCTGTCTTTTCCGCACCTTGGCAATCGTTCCACGGCCTTCCCTGTAGCCCCATGACCATCGCGTAATACCCGATGAAATGTGGGCTCGTACCGCTGGCGATCAGCCGTGCATAGGCCGCATCAGCGCCGAGTTCGCGCAACTCGCCCGCCGATTGGATACCTGCACGCGTGCAGGATGCCTCAACAGCAGGGCCGAGATTTCGGATCGATGATACGGGGTCATGCGGTTCGATGGTCATGCAACCAACATAGCGACGCAGTCATGCGCGGGCCAGTCAATCAGATGCTGGCGAAGTCGTTGAACACCTGCCGCGAAACAACCTTGGGTTGGGGCTTGGTTTTGCGCGGTGGCGTGCGTTTGATCTGCTTTTGGGCAGATTCAAGTATTTTGGCTACGTGCGCCTTGGGCGCGGGCGTTAATTTGGGCATCGGTCTGCTCCTTCAAAAAGATCACGCCCCCAGATAACACTTGAGCCTAGCAAGGAATCGGGGCGTGAATAAGGAGCAATTGGGACGAAATCGTGGCGGATACAAGCCCCAGCGGTCAGGATGTCTTGGGCATGGGCGAAACCATGCCCAAGACGCTCTTAGGAAAGCATTTTTTCGACAATTTCGCCGAATGCCGAAGGCGTGGGCACGATATTCACGCCCGCTCCGGACAAAATCTCGACCTTTTCCTGAGCCGACTCTCCGAACGCCGACACGATCGCGCCTGCATGACCCATACGCCGCCCTTTGGGCGCCGACAGACCGGCGATATAGGCCGCGACAGGCTTGGTCATGTGATCGCGGATGTATTCGGCTGCTTCTGCCTCTTGGGGGCCACCGATTTCGCCGACCATAACAACGGCGTCGGTTTCTGGATCGTTCTCAAAGAGCTCCAGAATATCGCGGAAGGACGAGCCGTTGATCGGATCGCCCCCGATACCGATGGAGGAGGACACGCCGATCCCGCGCGCCTTCATCTGGCTGGCGGCCTCATAGCCCAAGGTTCCCGAACGCCCGACGATGCCTACGCGGCCCTCAAGGTAGATCGACGGCGGCATCAGGCCGGCAAAGGCCTGACCCGGCGTGATAATCCCGGCGCAGTTCGGACCGATCAACCGCATCCTTCGCGCTTCCTTGTAGCGGCGCATGTAGCGTTTGACGCGGATCATATCCTGCGTGGGGATGCCATCGGCGATGCAAACGCAGGTCTCGATGCCCGCATCCGCGGCCTCCATGATGGAATCCGCGGCAAAGGGGGGCGGCACAAAACAGATGGCCAGCGTCGCGCCCGTTTCAGCTACAGCGCCCTTGACGGTGTTGAACACCGGCAGCCCGCCATGCAGCACGCCGCCCTTGCCGGGGGTGACGCCACCGACCACGTTGGTGCCGTAATCGCGCATTTCCTGCGCGTGAAAGCTGCCGATGCGGCCCGTCAGGCCGGTGACCAGCACCTTGGATGTCTTGTCGATCAGAATTGCCATCAGACTGCCTCCGCGTTCTTGGATGATGCTGATTTCCATGCCGCGACCACTTTGTCCGCAGCTTCGGCCAGCGTTTCGGTGGTCGTGATGTTCAGCCCGCTGTCATTCAGCACCTTGCGACCTTCGTCGACATTGGTGCCTGACAGGCGCACGACGAGGGGCATGGTCAGATTCAGCTCCTGAACCGCCCGCACGACGCCCTCTGCAATCCAGTCGCAGCGGTTGATCCCGGCAAAGATGTTGACGAGGATCGCTTCGACATTGGGATCGTTCAGCACCGCCTTGAACGACATCAGCACGCGTTCAGGGCTGGCCCCGCCGCCCACGTCGAGAAAGTTGGCAGGCTCACCGCCCGCCATCTTGATCATGTCGAGCGTCGCCATGGCGAGGCCCGCGCCGTTGACGATGCAGCCGATTTCGCCCTCAAGGCCGATATAGCTGAGGCCACGATCGCTGGCATAGGTTTCGCGCGCGTCCTCCTGGCTCTTGTCGCGCAACTCCGACACGTCTGGGTGACGGAACAGCGCGTTGTCGTCAAAGCTAAGCTTGGCATCCAGCGCGACGATCTCGCCCGCGCCTGTCACGACCAGTGGGTTGATCTCCAGCATGGACGCGTCCAGCTCGTCCATCGCCTTGTAACAGCCGACGATCTGCTTGACCGCCTGCGGGATCAGTGCGGAATCGAGGCCCAGCTGAAACGCGATTTCGCGCGCCTGAAAGGCCTGCATCCCCACCGCCGGATCGATGACCGCGCGGATGATGCTGTCGGGTTCGTCCGAGGAAATATCCTCGATCTCCATCCCGCCTTGGGCAGAGGCGACGACGACGACGCGTTCTTCGGTGCGGTCCATGACAAAACCCAGATAGATTTCCTGAGCGATATCAGTCGCCTCTTCGATATAAAGGCGACCAACCAGCTTGCCTTGGGGGCCAGTCTGATGCGTGACCAGCTTGCGGCCCAGCATCCATGTCGCAGCTGACAATATCTCGTCATCGCTGGAGCAGATGCGCACGCCGCCCGCCTTGCCGCGCGCGCCGGAATGGATCTGTGCCTTGACGACGCATTTCTCGCCCGACAGTTCCTGTGCGCGGTAAACGGCCTGTTCGGGGCTATAAGCAATGCCGCCGCGCGGCACGTTGACGCCAAATTTCTTCAGCAGTTCCTTGGCTTGATATTCGTGAATGTCCATTTGATTTCCCTCAGCCCTTGGCGGCGATGGCATCGGCCATCGTCAGCACGTTTTGGGCCATCCGCTCGCTGGCAGCATCGATCAGCTTGCCGTCGAGGTTAGCGGCACCCTTGCCCTGAGCTTCTGCCTTGCGCAGTTCCTCGATGACACGCCGGGCGCGGGTCACTTCGGCCTCCGGGGGCGAGAATGTCTCGTTCGCGAGGGCGATCTGGCTGGGGTGAATGGCCCATTTGCCCTCAAGGCCCAGAGCAGCGGCGCGTTTTGCCGACTGGGTATAGCCCTCGGGATCGCTGAAATCGCCGAACGGGCCATCAATGGCACGCAGACCAAATGCGCGGCAGGCGACATTCATGCGCGACAGGGCGAAGTGCCACTGATCGCCCGGATAATCGGGGTTAAGCCCACCGATAACCACGGTACGAGCGCGGGTGAAAGCGGCGTAGTCGCCCACGCCGAAATGCATCGCTTCGAGACGGCCCGGCGCGGCGGCAATCGCCTCGACGTTGGCCATGCCAAGTGCGGTTTCAATCAGCGCCTCAAGGCCGATCTGGTGCTTGAAGCCCATCGACTCTTCGATCTGGCTGAGCATCGTCTCGACCGTATAGAGATCGCCCGGCACGCCGACCTTGGGTACCAGAATTGTATGGACGTGCTGGCCTGCCTGTTCGATGACATCGACGACGTCGCGATACATGTAATGCGTATCGAGCCCGTTGATGCGGACCGACATGGTTTTGCCTTTCCAGTCGATATCGTTCAGCGCCTCGATGATGTTCTTACGCGCCTGCACCTTGTCGCCGGGCGCAACGGCGTCCTCAAGATCGAGAAAGATATAGTCGACATCGCTGTTGGCGGCCTTTTCGAACATCTCTGGATTCGAACCGGGTACGGCCAGTTCGGATCGCTGAAGGCGTTGCTTTTTCAGCGGGTGCAAGGTGTAGCTCATGTCGGTCCCTCCCTAGGATCACGTGGTCAGGAAAGGGTGCCGCAAAGGCGGTTGGGTAAACACTTTCGCATGGGTAGCAAAGGTTGTTTCGGGTTGGGGCGTTCCGGCGAACGGGTAGGGCGGACTACCCGGCACGCGGTATTCGGAACACATCGGCACACCGGAAGGCGCACAAACATCTTAGCGCGCAATACGTAAACCATGCCCCGAGTTTCATCGGGGCATGGTATGGTTACGACGCAGTTGAACTACGCTGGGTTGTGATCAAAGTTTACGCTTGGGCAGTGCGATAATGCTCTAGGGCTGCCGCCACGCCAGCGCCGGGGGTGATCCGCGCGCCAGCATCCATCAGCGCCATTTCGGCCGCCGACAAAGCGCCGCACAGCATCACCGAGTTAAGCGAACCCAGATGCCCGATGCGGAATGCGCGCCCGGCCAGCTTGTTCAGGCCGCTGCCCAGTGACGTGCGGTATTTGCCGTAAGCACCTGCGATCACGTCGCGCGCATCAACCCCTTCGGGCGTGTATATCGCCGAAACGGTGTCGGAGGCCCATTCCGGCCCTCTGGCCACCAATTCGCATCCGTCCCACGCGGCGACAGCGCGGCGCACGCCCTCGGCGAGGAAGGTATGGCGCGCCCAGATTGCCTCCATCCCGTCGCCCAGCATCATGTCGAGCGATACGCGCAATCCCCGCAGCAGTTGCGTCGGCGGAGTGTAGGGGAAGTAGCCGGTATCGTTCAGTGCGATCATGTCCGCAAAATTGAAATAGGCGCGCGGCATCTTTTCCGAGTTCGACGCATTGATGGCCAGCGCCTTGTCCGACACGCCCAGAAATCCGAGGCCCGCCGGCAGCATAAAGCCCTTTTGCGACCCGGCAACAGCCAGATCGACGCCCCATTTGTCCATCTCGAATTCGATTGAACCGATCGAGCTGACGCCGTCAACAAAGAGCAGCGCAGGATGGTTCGCGTCGTCCAGTGCGCGGCGGATCGCGGCAATGTCCGAGCTGACGCCGGTCGCCGTCTCGTTATGGGTGGCAAAGACGGCCTTGATCTGGTGTTCGGTGTCGGCGTTAAGCTTGGTGGCGTAGTCTTCTACCGGCACGCCCTTGCCCCATTCCACCTCGCACACATCGGCGTTGAGGCCAAGGCGACCGGCCATCTCGGCCCAGAGCAGCGAGAACTGGCCAAAGCGTGACATCAGCACCCGGTCACCCGCGGCAAGCGTGTTGGTGATCGCCGATTCCCACGCGCCTGTGCCCGAGGACGGAAAGATGAATACGCGGCCGTTCTTCAGGCGGAACGTCTTTTTGATGTCCGTCAGAAGGCCGGTGACGAAATCGCCGAAATCGGGCGCGCGCATGTCCTCCATCGGGACGTTCATGGCGCGGCGCACCTCTTCGGGGACGTTGGTCGGGCCGGGGATGAATAGATGGGATGTGCCGTGCATGATGTTTCTCCTGTTGGCTGATCAATCTATCGGGCGGCGTCTATGCGGATGTAATGCCCGAGTGCATGGCGCTGGCCGCGATCTGTCGCGCAGCGACGCCAAACGGGTAGGGCGGGGCTACCCGGCGGGGTGAAAAGCAGGCGCGGCATACCGCGGCACACAGAAAAATCGTTCGAATTCATGGGTTTCCTGCCGTTCGGGTTGCGAAAACCCGTGACAAGTGGCCGCGCATGTGCAGCAATCAATGGATGAAGAAACAACAAAACACAGACGCGCGCGTCATCGTCGCAGACCGGCAACTGATCGTGTGTCAGGGAATCGGATCGCTCGTCGGACAGATTCCGGGGACTGAACTGGGCGCGTTCGCGACTGATCTTGCCGCGCTGCGTGCCTTGCTTGAGGCCGAGGAGGGGCGCGTGATCGTCATTCTGGGCGTGCGCCTCGCCGACTGCGATCTGGCCGCCGCGATGGAAATGATGCGGCGCGAGCATCCGACCGCGTTGGTTGTCGTGGTCGCGGACGAGACGGAATTCGCGTTCATCCGCGCTGCGGTCAAGGCGGGGGCCAACTCAGTCTGCATGATGGCGCAGATTCTGGTCAGCCTGCCCAAGATATTGGGCAAGTTGGTCGAGGGTCATTCCATCGTCCCGACCGAGATCCTGCGCCGCCTCGCGAACGAGACGACGGATACGCTGTCGCGGCGCGAACATGAGATATTGGGCCTGTTGGCCAACGGGCTGACCAATTTTCAGATCTCGGCCCGGCTGGGCCTGTCGGAGAATACGGTGAAATACTATCTCAAGGCGATCTACCAAAAGCTTGACGTGAATTCACGTGGTGGCGCCATCGCGAAGTACGTCGCAGGGAATTACTGAGGTCGCCGCAGGGCGAGACTATTGGTGAATACCCTCGCCCATCATCTGGGGGCGCGCCTCAGTTGGAAGGATCTTTTCCTGCCAGGGGCTTCTGTTTCGCGCGCTTGGCTTCAGCTGCGGCCTTGGCTGGCTCATAGGTCTGGATCGCGATGGCCGGGCGGCAGCTGCGGGCATTGTAACGGCTCATAAGGCCTTGATTGCGGCGCTGATAGGCACGCGCCTCTTCGGCGGAGGCGCCTTTCAGATCCATAAAGAACAGCGCGGGAAAGAACAGAATCGCGCCCGCCGTGCCCGCGACGACATTCTGCGTCTGCTTGTCGCGCTTTTCGTCGATCAGGCCGCGCACGGCTTGCGAATTGACGTCAATCTCGCGCCGCAACTCGGGGCAGGAGAGGCGCGCATCGCCGGCCTGAATTTCGGTGACCGGATTGGATCACGGCCAGCGCAGGCGGTCAGGGTCATCACGGCAAGCAGGGAGAGGGGCAGACAGCGTTTCATACAATAATATCCTAAGGTTACTCGTTACAGAGCATAGGCTGCTACGTGTTGCTATTTCGCTAAGGCACCCACGCAAACTGCGACTCCCAAAGGAAAACGCCGCAGTGCATTCAAATGCACTACGGCGTCCATCTATTCGCCCATGAAGATCCACGCCGAATGGCTTGAACTTACGGGCTATTTCACCCGCGCCGTCTACGCCGCCGTCCGCCATCCTCGCCACCGCCGGAGCCTGCGTTGAAATTGGGGTTCGGCAGCGTCGTGATCTTGGCCAACTCCGGAAATGGGTCGGTCTTGTGCGGGATCGCGTTCGCCGCGACAAAATGCTCCTGAAATTTCGGTGCGATGGCAGTTTCGACTTTGTTGATCTGGAGCACCATGCGCTCGACTTCCGCGCGCGCGGCGATGTTGCACAGCGCGATGCGCGCGCCGGTGCCAGCCGCGTTGCCTGCCGATGTGACGCGGCTCAGATGCGCGTCGGGGATCATGCCCAGAACCATCGCGTGCAGGTTCGAGATATGCGCGCCAAACGCGCCCGCCAGCACGATGCGGTCCACCTTGTCGACGCCGCGCTCGTCCATCAGCAGGCGCGCGCCCGCATAAAGCGCGGATTTGGCCAGCTGAATGGCGCGGATGTCGCCTTGGGTCACGGTGATGCGCGGGCCGCCCTCATCGGTCGAATCGTGGACAAGGTAGCTGTGTGTGCGCCCTTCCGGCACCATGCGAGGCGTTCCTGTCGCCTCGGCCGAGCCCATGAGGCCGTTTTCGTCCAGCAGCCCGGCCATGCGCAACTCGGCCACCGCCTCGATGATGCCGGAGCCACAGATGCCGGTGATACCGGAGGCGCCGATGGCCTCGTCAAAGGCGGGATCGTCGGACCAGATATCGCTGCCAATGACGCGAAAGCGCGGCTCTTTGGTCACAGGATCTATGCGAATTGCGTCGATCGCGCCGGGCGCTGCGCGTTGGCCCGACGAGATCTGTGCGCCCTCAAAGGCAGGGCCGGTCGGAGATGAGCAGGCCAGAACGCCCTGTTTGTCGCCCAACAGGATCTCGGCATTCGTGCCGACGTCGATAATCAGGACCAGATCGTCGGATTTTCCCGGCTGCTCGGCCAACGCCACGGCGGCGGCGTCGGCACCGACATGGCCCGCGATACAGGGCAGGATATAGATGCGGGCGCGGTCATTGATCGTGGTGAGATCCATCTCATGCGCGTCCAGCGTGATGCTCTTGGAGGTGGCCAGCGCAAAGGGCGCCTGACCCAGCTCGACCGGGTCGATTCCCAGCAAAAGGTGGTGCATCACCGGGTTACACACGATGACCGTCTCGACGATCAACTCTGGGGCGATTTCGGCCTCCTTGGCGATCTCTTCGGCCAGCGTGTTGATCGCCTCGCGCACCGCGCGGGTCATTTCCTTGTCGCCGCCGGGGTTCATCATCGAGTAGGAAACGCGGCTCATCAGATCCTCGCCAAAGCG
>RCMY010001291.1_pt1 | contig 24771 bp, 26 predicted proteins | sample 2041341 | NCBI WGS metagenome assembly RCMY01 (sample SAMN09708234, study PRJNA481090) | Marine sediment metagenome, whole genome shotgun sequencing project.
AGCAAGACCATCGGCGAATTGGTGATGCGCGAGCTCAAAAAGCTCGACAAGGTGGCCTATGTGCGCTTCGCCTCGGTGTATCGCAACTTCGAAGATGTCGACGCCTTCTCCGAGGCGATCCGCGAGGTTTCACGTCCCCGCGGCCGCGTCAAGAACTGACGACGCGATGAGGTTCAGCGCCACAGACCACCTCCACATGGCCAGAGCGCTGCAACTGGCCGAACGCGGCCTGACCACCACCTCGCCCAATCCACGCGTCGGCTGCGTGATCGCCCACGGTGCGCGCGTCGTGGGCGAAGGCTGGCATGAAAGAGCCGGAGCGGCCCATGCCGAAACCCGCGCCCTTGCCGCAGCGGGCGACCAGGCGCATGGCGCGACCGCCTATGTCACGCTCGAACCCTGCGCGCATCATGGCCGCACGCCACCATGCGCCGACGCACTGATCGCCGCAGGCATCCGCCATGTCGTCGTGGCAATGAACGATCCCAACCCGGCTGTCGCCGGGCGCGGCGTGCAACGACTTGCAGAAGCCGGAATCACCGCGCGCACTGGTTTGCTGGAGGCCGAAGCGCTCGAGTTGAATCGCGGTTTCGTCACACGCATGACCGCGCAGCGCCCGTGGGTACGCCTCAAGGTGGCTACGACGCTGGACGGTAAAACGGCGCTCAACAACGGCGTCAGTCAGTGGATTACCGGCCCGGCAGCGCGCGCCGACGGGCACCGCTGGCGCGCCCGTGCCTGCGCCGTGCTCACCGGCATCGGTACGGTCAAAGCCGATGATCCGCAACTCACCGTGCGCGCGGTGCCATGCGTCCGTCAGCCACTCAAAGTGTTGATCGACGCGCGCCTGGAGGTGTCACCTGCGGCGCGCCTGTTCGATGGTAATCCGGTGCTCGTTTTCACCGCGACGGACGATAACGACAAAGTGGCAACATTGGTTGATTGCAATGCCGAAATCGTCAATCTGCCCAACGCGAGCGGCAAGGTCGACTTGCACGCACTCTTCGGCGAACTGGCCCGCCGCGGCATCAACGAAGTCCATGTGGAAGCGGGGTTCAAACTGAACGGATCCTTGCTGCGCGAAGGCTGCGTTGACGAACTGCTTATCTACCAGGCGCCCAGGCTCGTCGGTGATGCCGCACAAGGCGCATTCAATCTTGCCGAAATGACGACGCTCGATAGCGCCTGCGAACTGGACATTGCGGACAGTCGCCGCATTGGCAACGACCTGCGCGTACTGGCCCGGGTAAGACGCGACTCGCGCGGGCACACCGGAGGGTAGAAGAGGCGCCGGCGCGACATGCCGTCGGGCGGATTTGGTGTGGATTGGACGAACCCGTCCGGGTAGGTTGGGGTGACGTAGGACGCCCAACATTCCGGTGGTCGCCAAATGTTGGGCTTCGCTGCGCTCTGCCCAACTTACGACGCTGACATCGCCCTCGACGCTTGCTGCGCTCCGCTTCCGCACACCGCACAGTGCGGATCCTTTGCCAGACCGATGCTGCGCCACTCCATGCTCAAACCATCGAGTAGCAGCACCCGCCCGGTCAGCAAACTGCCGCAAGCGGCCAATAATTTGAGCGCTTCGGCCGCCTGACAGGTACCGATGATGCCGGGGATCGGCGCGAATACACCCATCACGGCGCAGCGCACCTCCTCCACATCCTCTCCCTCGGGAAACAGACAGGAGTAACACGGACTGGCGTCGCTACGCAGATCGAACACATTGAGCTGGCCATCGAAACGAATCGCCGCGCCCGATACCAGCGGTTTGCGATGCCGATGACAGGCACGGTTGATGGCGTGGCGCGTTTCAAAATTGTCGGTGCAGTCCAGCACCACATCGACCGCGGCCACCTCGGCCGAAAGCGCGTCGCCGAGCAAGCGGGTGGCGCGCGTCTCCACCCGCACTTCGGGATTCAGTCGCGCCAGCGTTGTCTTCCCGGACAGTACCTTGGGTTGCCCTACAGATTGTTCGGTATGCAGGATCTGGCGTTGCAGATTGGTCAGGTCCACTTCGTCGTCGTCGGCCAGCACCAGTGTGCCCACCCCGGCCGCCGCCAGATACATCGCCGCCGTTGACGCCAATCCACCCGCGCCGACAATGAGCACACGCGCATCGATAAACGCCTGCTGGCCTTCAATGCCAATTTCGGGCAAGAGAATATGCCGGCTGTAGCGCAACAGCTGATAGTCGTTCATGGCGTTCTTGGCGCTATTTGTATTCGCGTAATTCGACCGGGGTGTCGTCATGGTCGCCGTGCGAGTGCTGGTCATACGCCGTGATGTAAACCTCGTTGGAACGTTTGATCAGGCGTTCGGGCGCATTGATGTTGTGGCGCTGGGTCTCTTCACTGAAATAGGCCAGAGCGCGCAAGAGTTTGATGTATAGCGAGTTGTCGAGGTGGAAACCGGCGTCGCGCAGCGCGTCTTCGATCATTTCGAGCGAATATTCGAGCACCGAGTATTCGATGGAGAGTGACAGCGGCCGCGGACCCGGCGCGACCTTCAAGCCGCGCAGCCGCTCCAGCGCGGTAATCGCCTTTTCGGTCTGCCCCGGCGGCATTGCCCGAAAACGAAGCTCCCGCTGCTTGATCAGGCCACTGGCAGCGACCGACCGGGTGTCATGGCGTCTGCCCGCCAGTTTGTAGGCCGTCTCCCGGCGCATGATCACCCCCCCAAAATGCGTTTAACCGATCACCTTGGCGATAAGCGACGCCGGCGTGACCTGTCGTAGGGCGGGCTTGAGCCCGCCGCTCCACGCTTCGAAACCACGCGGCCGGATGAATCCGGCCCTACTTCGGTTTCGCAACGCCTGCTTTCACGCCGTCGAGATCGTCCTTGCTCTTGATGATCTTGAGTCCCTTGAGAAGATTCAGTGCCTGCTGGAACTGGAAGTCCTCTTCGCTGGCCGGCTCGATACGCTTGAACGGAGTCGAATCATCTTCGTCATCGTTGCTGCGGGACCGCTTCTCACGTTCCTCGGCAGCACGCTTTTCTGCCTCCGGATCATCACCGTTGATCAGATGTCCGCGCAAATCGGCCTCGCGTACGCGCAGGTTGGCACTCCGATCCTGCGGGTCTTCCACGACGATATCGGGCTCAATACCCTTGGCCTGAATCGAGCGGCCGCTCGGCGTGTAATAACGTGCCGTCGTCAGCTTGATCGCGGTGTCGTTATTGAGCGGTAAAATGGTCTGCACCGAACCCTTGCCAAAGGTTTGCGTCCCCAGTACCACGGCGCGTTTGTGATCCTGCAGCGCGCCGGCCACGATTTCCGAAGCCGATGCAGAGCCGGCGTTGACCAGCACCACCATCGGCACGGTTTTGACTTGCGCGGGCAATTTATCGAGGAAATCACGCCGCGAGCCGCGCAAATAGTCGTCCGGCGAAGCAAGATATTTGCGTTTGGCGTCCGGTGTACGTCCGTCCGTCGACACAATCAGGGCGCCCTTCGGCAGGAACGCCGCTGCCACGCCGACCGCGCCGTGCAGCAAGCCGCCGGGGTCATTGCGCAGATCGAGCACCAGCCCCTTGAGGGGCCCGTTTTTCTTGTACATCTTCTCCAGGTGCTCTGCCAGTGACGAGGCCGTCGCTTCCTGGAATTGCGCCACACGCACATAACCGAAGCCAGGTTCGACCAGTTTCGATTTGACGCTGCGCACGCGAATGACTTCACGCACGATGGTGATCACCACCGGCCTGTCGGCGCCCTCGCGCGCAATCGTGAGCACGATTTTCGTTCCCGGCTTGCCGCGCATCTGCTTGACTGCGTCGGCCAGCGTCATCCCCTTGACCGACGTATCGTCTAGTTTGACGATGAGGTCGCCCGCCTTCACGCCAGCGCGGAACGCCGGGGTGTCTTCAATCGGTGAAATGACCTTGACGAAGCCATCTTCCATGCCAACTTCGATGCCGAGCCCGCCAAACTCGCCTTGCGTGCCCACTTGCAAGTCCTTGAAGGCTTCCGCATCAAGATAAGCGGAATGCGGGTCCAGGCCGGTCAACATGCCGCTGATCGCCTCGGTGATCAACCGCTTGTCTTCCACCGGTTCGACATAGCCCTGTTTAATCGCGTTGAATACGTCCGCCAGCGCCCTCAGCTCCTCCATTGGCAGGGGTGCCTGGTCCGCTTTGTCAGCGTTCGCCGGGAAATTCAGACTGATAAGCACACCGGCACATAATCCGATGAAAATCAGTCCTGCCTGTCGCAGTTTGCTACGCATGTAATCTCCAACGGAACCCCGCGCGGAGGGATCCGTACATCATTTCAGGCGGATCCACTCCCGCGGATCGACCGGCCGCCCATTGTGGCGGATTTCGAAGTATAAACCCGATTCCGGATTTCCCCCGCTGTCGCCCACGGCCGCAACCACGTCACCTCCGGCGACGTGCTCACCAGTGGACTTGAACAGCGCCTCATTGTTTCCGTACACCGTCAAATAGTTGTCACCGTGGTCGATGATCACGAGATTGCCGAACCCCCGCAGCCAGTCGGAGAACACGACTTGACCGTCTGCGACGGCACGCACATCGCGACCTGACGCGCTGTGGATGAACACGCCTTTCCACTGCGTTTCGTCCGTATCCTGTTCGGCACCGAAACGCCCGACCAGCCGGCCCGACACCGGCGCATCGAGCCGGCCACGCAAGGTCTTGAAAGCTTGTCCGCGGCTGCGGCGCGCGGTCACCTCGCCGACCTCGTGCTCGAAATAGCGCAGCGCGCGCGGCCGGACACGTCGCAAGCTTGCGGTGCGTTCGATGCGCTTGATCACCCCAGCCAGCGTTGCCTCATCGCGCTTGAGCGCGCTCACCTGTTGGCGCTGGGTTTTGGCTTGCGCGGAAAGCCCGGCGAGAATCTTTGCCCGCCGCTTCCGTTCCTTTGCGAGTTTGGTTGCTTCGTGCGCGTGCTGTGATTCAAGTTCTTTCGCCTGTGCTTCGCGTGCCTCTGCCTCGCGTGCCTGCTCGGCCTGCATGCGCTCGGCGGTTCGCAGACGCGAAACGATGGCCTGTTTCTGCCTGCCGATCCGTTCGAGGTAAAGTGCATCGCGGGCCATTTGGTTCGGCTCGCGCGCGCTCAACAAATGACCCACGCCTGGCTCACCGCCATATTGATAGTAGCGTTGTAGCCAGCGCCCAAGCGCCGCGCGGCCGGCGTCAATCTGTGTTTGGGTTTGGCGCAACTGTTCGCGAATCGACGCGAGTTCACCCTCAAGCCGCTTGCGCTTTGTCACCAGTTCGCGCATTCGGCGCTTGCTGCGGGAAACCGATTTTTCCGACGCCGCGAGTGCTTTTTCGGCCGCCGCGCGCGAACGTTCGACTTCGGCAAGTCGAGCTTCCGCCTCACGCAAGCGCGACTTGACCGCATCAAGGTCGGCCTTCGCCGCTCCAGCATTGCTCGCGGCGACAGCCGGATGGCCCATGGAAATGCCGCCCAGCAGCAGCGCCACGATGCACACGATCCGGGCCGGTGACAACACCGGAATCAGGCCTTTGCTTTACCCTGGCCCATCACCACCGCTTGCCCGGCCTGAATGGTCTCTTCGTCAGCAAGGTAGTAGCGCCTGATCGGCTTGAGGGTATTCTCATCGAGTTCGTAAATCAGTGGTTGCGCCGTCGGGATGTTCAAACCGACGATCTCCGCGTCGCTGATCACGTCGAGATATTTGATCAAGGCGCGCAGACTGTTGCCGTGGGCCACGACGAGCACGCGATCCCCCGCCATGATGCGCGGCACGATGACCGTGCTCCAGTAGGGGACGACACGCGCCACGGTGTCCTGCAAGCATTCGGTGCGCGGGAACAGGCCCGGCGGCAGATCGGAATAACGCGGATCGTGCGGCGTCAGGCGCTCGTCGCCTTCTTCCAGCTCGGGCGGCCGCGTATCGTAGGAACGGCGCCACATGAGCACCTGTTCATCACCGTACTGTGCCGCCGTCTCCGCCTTGTGCAGCCCTTGCAGCGCACCGTAATGGCGCTCGTTCAAACGCCATGTATGCTGCACCGGCAGCCAGGTTGCAGCCAGTTCCTCAAGCACGATATTGAGCGTCTTGTTGGCACGCATCAGGACCGACGAGAAGGCCACATCGAACATGAAGCCTTCTTCACGCAAGCGGCGGCCGGCGACATGCGCCTCTTCTACCCCGTCAACCGAAAGGTCGACATCAGTCCAGCCGGTGAACCGGTTTTGTCTGTTCCAGCAGGACTCTCCGTGACGGAGCAAAACGATCTTGAACATTCAGGGCACCAACTCGCTATAGTTAGAGGAGCGCAACGCGCTTTGCCGCACATCGCCGCCCGACCAAGGGCCGAGGACTATTAGCGTCGGCAAAAAGTGGTATTTTATATTATTCGTCGTCATTCTATCGATCGCTGATCGTGAACACTCATCCCGTCGTTGATCTCGCCGGCAAGACCGAGCAAATTGAAACCGCCGCGCGGGCGCTCAAAGCCATCTCGCATCCGCTGCGACTGAAGATTCTTTGCATCATCGGCGAAGGTGAATTCTGCGTTCAGGACATCGTCGAAGCCGTCGGCACATCCCAGAGCAACATCTCCCAGCATCTGGCAATCTTGCGCGACAAGGGTGTCCTGCTCACGCGAAAGGATGCCAACCGTGTCTATTATCGCGTCGGGGATCGGCGAACCCTGCAGTTGATCGTGCTCATGCGCGAAGTCTTCTGCGACGTGTCGGTCGACTCGGCGTGACACCCACCACTGCCGGCGCCACGTGCGCCGGTGATTCATGAAAGGAACGATTCGTGGAGTTTTTGCAGAACAACTGGTATTGGGCTGCGCTGGCCGCCGTCAGCGGCTCGTTTCTGTTATTTGAAACATTCCGCCAGCACAGCGGTGGCAGCAGCCTGTCGCCTGTACAGGCCACATTGATGATAAATCGCGAGGACGCACTCATGGTCGACCTTCGTGACCAGAACGACTTTCAACAGGGCCACATTCCCAATGCAAAGCACATTCCGCTTGCGGCGCTGGAAAAGCGTGTTGGCGACCTGGCAAAGTACAAGCAATCCCCGATCATTCTGTGTTGCGGCGTCGGTACCCGCTCTGCAGCGGCAGTCGGCACGCTGCGCAAACAGGGTTTTGAAAAAGTCTATAACCTCCAGGGCGGACTCAACGCTTGGCAACAAGCCGGACAGCCGGTGAGCCGCAAGAGAAAGTAGATATGACGCAAAATGTTCAACCTGAAAACGGCATTTGGATGCGCCCGAGTGTGCGACTGGCGGGTCGTCTGGCAAGGCGCGAGGAAGACGCAGGAGCGACCCCTGCTATGACGAGCAACGCAGCCCGGCGGCCCGCCAGTCGTGCAATCGGGCGTGTAGCGCATTCATCAAACGGCTGACGCCGGTTAGGAGCAAAGATTCGAATGCCCACAGCCAATGATCGGAGCCGGCAAGCGGTCAAATGCCGTTTTCAGGTTCAAATGTACGCCACGGCGGGGTGCGGCTATTGTGTCCGCGCCGAAGCCTTGCTCAAGCGCAAGGGCGTGGACGCGATCGATGAGATCCGTGTGGACCTCGATCCGGCGCGCCGCGAAGAGATGATGACCCGTAGCGGCGGTCGCCGCACCGTGCCGCAGATTTTCATCGGCGATACGCACGTGGGCGGCTGCGATGACCTCTTTGCGCTGGATTCCGCCGGCAAGCTCGATTCACTATTGGCAGGCGAAACTGCCTGACATCACACATCCTGTTACTTAAACCAAGGCCATACGATGACCGACGAAACCCAAGCCAAGCAGCCCGAAGCCGAAAAACCACAGCCGGTATTTACCATCGAGAAGCTCTACATCCGCGACCTGTCAGTCGAAGTGCCGAACGCACCGCAGGTGTTTCTCGAGCGTGAAACGCCGCAGGTCAACGTGAATTTGAACACCGAAGGCAAACGTGTTGATGAGGGCATTTTCGAAGTGGCGCTGCATGTCACCGTCACCGCCAAGGTCAACGACGAAAAAACGATCTTCCTCGTCGAAGCCGTGCAGGCCGGAATTTTCCAGATTCGCAACGTGCCCGAAAGCGATGTCGAGCCGATCATGATGATCGGCTGCGCCAACATTCTTTTCCCTTACGCGCGCGAAGCCGTTTCCGACGCCGTAACGCGCGCCGGCTTCCAGCCGGTGCTGCTGGCACCGGTGAATTTCGAAGCGCTGTTTCATGCTCGCCAGAAGCAGGCGCAGGAAGCGGTCGCCGAAGCGCAGGGTGCTCCGGTCCAGTGAGATTTCGCGGCACCGTCGCTGTCCTTGGCTTGCTTGCGGGCGTGTTCAGCCCAACAGCGAGCGCGCTCGACTATCGTTCCGTGGCTGCACCCGCCATTCTTTACGACACGCCGACGCAGAAGGGCAAGCGCGTGCTGGTGGTATCGACCGGCACACCGCTCGAAGTCATCGTCACGCTCGAAAAGTGGGTCAAGATTCGTGACCGCAGCGGACGCTTGGCGTGGATCGCGCGGAACGCTCTTTCTGACGCGCAATCGGTCATGGTCACTGCCGAGCGCGCTTCTGTCCGCGACGCGGCGGCCGACGATGCAGCAACGCGGTTCGAAGCGACCCGGGGCGTGATTCTCCAGGTCGCCGGGCCACCAAAAGGCAACTGGTTACCGATACGGCACGCCGACGGGGATCGCGGCTATGTTCGCCGCGTAGACGTTTGGGGCTACTGATTCCCGCTTGATTTGCTCGCAAACTCGCACGAGGTGGCGCGATGAAGATATCCGTTTATGGCGCCGGCGCATGGGGCACGGCACTGGCGATGGCTTTTGCCCGGTGCCACGAAACCACGCTTTGGGGGCGCAATGCAGAGGCGCTTCGAGTCTGCGATCGCGAGCGCAGCAATCAGGCGCTGCTGCCCGGTCCGCGCTTTCCCGACGAATTGAAGCTCGACCCCGATCTCGATGCGGTCATGCGCCACGCCGAACTCCACGTGGTGGTAACGCCGGTGTCGGGATTGCGCGGCATTGCCGAGCGCCTTGCACAAAGCGGTACTGACGCCCCCGTGCTGTGGGCGTGCAAGGGATTCGAGGCCGGCACGGGCAAGCTGCCGCATGAAATGGTCGCCGAGAGCCTTGGTTCGACGTATCCGTGCGGCGTACTGACCGGTCCGAATTTCGCGCCCGAGATCGCCAACGGCCTGCCTGCCGCTATTACCCTCGCCTCCAACGATCTGACGCCGGCTCGCGAATGGGCGCAGGCACTTCATCAGCCGCGCCTTCGTATTTACGCATGCAGCGACGTCGTCGGCGCCGAAGTCGGCAGCGCGGTGAAAAATGTCATGGCGATCGCTGCCGGTGTTTCCGACGGACTGGGATTCGGCATGAATACCCGCGCCGCCCTCATCACCCGCGGCCTCGCTGAAATCGCGCGTCTGAGCCGCGCACTGGGCGGTCGGCAGAAAACCCTGATGGGTCTGGCGGGTCTGGGCGACCTGGTGTTGACTTGTACCGGCGATATGTCCCGTAACCGGCGCGTCGGCCTGCAACTGGCTCAGGACGTCCCGCTCGATCGCATCCTCGCCGAACTGGGCCATGTCGCGGAAGGCGTGTCCACAACGTTTGAGACGATCGCGCTGGCCGCGCGTCACAACGTCGAAATGCCGATCACCGAAGCGGTCAATGCGGTTCTCACCGGCAGCATGAGCGCACGCGACGCGGTCGAATCACTGCTCGCGCGTGAGCCGCGCAGCGAGTAACCCACCACAGAAAATCAAGAATCATCGCCGAAACCACACTGCCGCCACGCTTCATACAGCACCACGGCAACGGCATTGGACAGGTTCATGCTGCGACTGGGATGTTTCATCGGCACGCGCAAGCGATTCTCTGGCTTGAGTTCGTCATGCAGCCAATCGGGCAAGCCACGCGTTTCTGAACCGAACAGCAGCACGTCACCCGGGCGAAAGGCGGCATCCGCGTAGCAGCGCCTGCCATGCGTGGTCAACGCAAAAACCTGACCGCCCGGCACGTCATCGCGAAAGCTCGCCCAACTCTCGTGCTCTTTGACGCCGACCATGTGGTGATAGTCCAGCCCCGCACGCGCCACGGCTTTGTCGCTGAGCACAAAACCCAGCGGCTTGATCAGATGCAGTGACGCGCCTGTATTGGCGCACAGACGAATGATATTGCCGGTGTTGGGCGGAATTTCCGGCTGATGGAGAACGACATGAAACATGGGGCGCCATTGTGACGACAAGCGCGAGGGCTTTCAACGTGGTGGCGGCGTGCGGGCAATCACCCAGTTGACCACTTCACTCGCGCCTGCCGACTTCAGACAGCGCGCAAGCGCGTTGAGCGTGGCGCCGGTGGTCATCACGTCGTCGACGATCAGCACGCGTTTTCCCGTGAGATCATGCGCAAACGCGAATGCATTGCGCAGGTTGCGATGCCGTTCGCGCCACGGGAGGCCGGCTTGCGGCGGCGTCAGCCGCGTGCGCTCAGCGGCGTGAACTTCAAGCGGTAGCCTCCAGGCGTGTGCCAGCGGACGCGCGATTTCCACCGCCTGATTGAAGCCCCGTTCCCTCAGGCGCTGGGGATGCAACGGCACCGGCACGATAAGGTCAACATCCGGGCGACTCGCATATGCCAACGTGGCGGCAACGAAGGCGCGGGCAACGGCGAAGTCATGCGCATACTTGAGCCGCTGTATAAGCCGGTCGACGGGCATGACATAGGCGAGCAGCGCATCGCTGCGGTCGAACGCTGGCGGTCGCCGCTGGCATTGTCCGCACGCATGACTCGACAAACCGGCCACCGCACATTGAGGGCATCCCGCAGGCGCCATGGGCAGTGACCCCGCACAGGGCACACACAACGGGCCCTCGCGGCTGGGCAGCGCGCACATCACGCAGTGCTGCGGCAACACGTCATGCGCCAGTGCGCTGAGCCCGCGGCGCCAGAACGGCAAGCGGTTTGACATGGCGGGCGACGTTCGGGGAGCATTCATGGCTGCAAGTTACATCGGAAATGCGATATATGACAAAGTCGTCGATCACGCAGTGTTGCGCGGGCCTTGCGATCCGCCACCGAAGCATCGTCACTGCAGTGCCGACCCGCGACGACGACCTGCGCTGTGGCACTGACGGCAATGCGGGCGCTTGATGGCAGACTCCTTTCAGCTTGATCGACGGCAACTACGGCGGCATTTCGACAAGGCCGCAGCCAGCTACGATTCCGTCGACGTATTGGCCCGCGCAACCAGCGAACAGATGGATGCGCGGCTTGAGGGCATCATCCATACACCGTCACGCGTGCTCGACCTGGGCTGCGGCACCGGGCGCGATCTGGCCGCGCTGGTACGCCGTTACCCCGACGCGACATGCGTTGGCGCTGATCTGTCACCCGCGATGCTTGCCCGCATACCCGCATCGACCGGCTGGATGGCGCGCCTGATCCGTCGCCAGCGCGGCATCGCGCGGGTCGCCGCAGACGCCAACGCCCTGCCCTTCGCACGCGCGCATTTCGACATGGTGTGGTCGAATCTGATGCTCAACTGGCTGGACGACCCAACGACCGCGCTCAGGGAAATTCATCGCGTACTGCGGGTCGGCGGCATGCTGATGTTCGCCACCCTCGGCCCGGACACGCTCAAGGAATTGCGCAACGCGCTGGGCGATGCGAAAGGCGTTCACGTGCATCGCTTCATCGACATGCACGACATCGGCGACGCGCTGGTCGGCGCCGGTTTCGAAAATCCGGTGATGGATATGGATACGCTGACGCTGACCTATCCGGATTTCGAAACCCTGATTGCTGATTTGCGCCTCTCGGGTAGCACCAACGCCAGTGCGGCGCGCCGGCGCGGTCTGGGCGCGCGGGCGCTGTGGGAGCGCGCGCGGGCGCTTTACGATGGCCAACGCGACGACGGCCGCCTGCCCGCCACTTTCGAGGTCGTCTATGGCCATGCCTGGAAACCCGAGCCGAAAACACTTGAAGACGGCCGCGCAGTGATCCGTTTCCAGTCCCGGCCGTCGCGGGCGTGATGACACACCCCGTCTGGTTGTTCGATCTGGACAACACGCTGCACAACGCCAGCGCACACATCTTTCCGCACATCAATGCCGCGATGACGGCCTATATTGCCGAACATATCGGCGTCGATTCGCATGCCGCCGACGATTTGCGGGTGACCTACTGGCATCGCTACGGCGCCACACTGCTCGGACTGATCCGCCATCACGGCACCGATCCAGCGCATTTTTTGCGAGAGACTCATCGCTTCGACCGATTGCACGATCTGGTAGTGTTCGATCGTGCGCTGCGCCATCGGCTGAATCGTCTGCCGGGTCAAAAAATCGTTTTTTCAAATGCTCCGAAACACTATGCCTGCGCGGTGCTCGCGGTAATGGGCGTTGATGCCTGCTTCGATAGCGTTTTCGCCGTTGAACAGATGCGGCTGACGCCCAAGCCGAGCGCGCGCGCCTTCCGGGAGGTGCTGCGCCGCAACCACATTGCGGCCCGGCGCTGCATTCTTGTTGAAGACAGTCTAAACAACCTAAAAACGGCCAAGCGGATGGGCATGAAGACGGTCTGGATCAGCCGCGAACATGGCCGCCCTGCATTCGTCGACGTGCAGCTATCCAGTGTGCTTGGCCTGTCGCGGGCGGCCGGAAAGCTCGGTTTCAGCCGCTGAATCGCATGGATTCGGCGGCGTAAAGCTCAACGCATCTCCCGCAGCCATCGCGCCGCATCCAGCGCGAAGTAGGTGAGCACGCCGTCCGCGCCGGCACGTTTGAACGCCACCAGCGCCTCAAGCGCGCATGCGCGCTCGTCCAGCCAGCCATTGATCGCCGCCGCCTTGAGCATGGCGAACTCGCCACTCACCTGGTAGGCGTAGGTGGGCACCCCCAGCTCGTGCTTGACGCGCCGCACGATGTCCAGATATGGCATGCCGGGCTTGACCATGAACATGTCGGCGCCTTCGCTGATGTCGAGCGACACTTCGCGCATCGCCTCGTCGGAGTTCGCGGGGTCGATCTGGTAGGTGTATTTGTTGCCGCCGGCGAGATTGCCCGCCGAGCCGACCGCATCGCGGAATGGGCCGTAAAAACTCGACGCATACTTGGCCGAATAGGCGAGGATGCGCGTGAGCGCGTGGCCACCGCCGTCAAGCTCGGCGCGAATGCGTGCCACCCGACCATCCATCATGTCGGATGGCGCGACCACGTCAGCACCGGCGTCGGCATGGCTACGTGCCTGCTTGGCCAGTGCTTCGAGCGTTTCGTCATTCATCACGTAGCCGGTTTCGTCGAGCAGTCCGTCCTGTCCGTGACTGGTGTACGGGTCGAGGGCGACGTCGGTGATCACGCCGAGGTCGGGAAAGCGTTGCTTGAGCGCGCGTACCGCGGCGGGCACAAGGCCGTCGGGATTCCACGCCTCTTCGGCCTGCTCGCTCTTCTTCTCCGCCTCGACCACCGGAAACAGTGCCAGCGCCGGCACACCGAGTTCGAGTGCCTGTTCCGCCACGCCCAACAACAGATCGACCGACAAGCGCTCGACACCGGGCATCGACGCCACGGTCTGACGCTGGCCGTTGCCGGACAGCATGAAGACCGGGTAGATCAAGTCGTTGGTGGTCAGCACGTTCTCGCGCATGAGACGGCGAGAAAAGTCGTCGCGGCGCATGCGGCGCATGCGGACTGCGGGAAAAACAGGATTCTGGTTCATGCACTCACCCGATCGCTTCAGAATGTAAAAGAGAACAGTTTGACGGGAACTTTGGGCGCGCGCTTTGATCTAGCCAATAGATGGCAATCGCTGTCTCCCGCTTTCACCTCCCTGAGCGGGCGCCCTGCCACCAAAGCAGGGTATTCAACCCCCGGCTTTCCTCCCCTTTGGCCGGGGGTTTTCTTTTGTTTCGGCCAAAGGCACGTACACCGGTATCTCGTCTCCCACAGCCTTGAGCCAGCCGGCGACGATCGATTCGACTTCGTCCATGCCGGTTTTCTTGAGGCTGGAGAACAATTGCACCGTCACCGCGTCGCCCCACTCGGACAGTGCCTTGCGCGTACTTACCAGCGCGCTCGCCGCTTCGTTCTTCGACAGCTTGTCGCTCTTGGTAAGCAAAATGTGTACTGGACGGCCCCTCGGCGCGAACCAGCCCAGCATCTGGCGATCCAGCTCAGTCAGAGGACGGCGCGAATCCATGATCAGCACCAGGCCGATGAGGTTGGACCGTTCCTGCAGATAGTTTTCGAGCAGCCCCTTCCATTGACGCCGTATCTTCTCCGGCACATCGGCATAGCCATAGCCGGGCAGATCGACCAGCACCGCACCGTTACGCAGTCGGAAAAAGTTGATCAACTGGGTACGCCCCGGCGTTTTCGAGACGTAAGCCAGCCGCGTGTGCGCTGCGAGCGTGTTGATGGCACTGGATTTACCCGCATTCGAGCGCCCGGCAAAGGCGATCTCTGCGCCGTTGGGCGGTGGCAGCCCCTTGGGCTCGGCAATGGAAATCTCGAAAGCGGCGTGTCGGAATAGAGGCATGGATTGGGCAGGGACGGCGGGGTGGCGGGAATGCGGGTGTTGCGACGCGCAAACCCGTAAAGCTGTTATAGAATATCAGCATTCAACGAATCCACGACGGCTTTCCAAGGACACCAAGACCATGCTGAAGCGCACCGTGCTGCTCTCTCTTATGCTCGCCGCAGGTAGTCTCCACGCACAGGAAAAGGCCGCCGAGCCCGATCTTGCCAAAGGTAAGGAGATCGCCGAGACGCTCTGCGTTGCCTGTCACGGCGCCGACGGCAATAGTCCGTTGCCAGCAAACCCCAAGATCGCGGGGCAGATCCCGGAGTATCTTTATAAACAATTGGTGGAGTTCAAGGGCGCCGACGGAAATCCGCCGGTGCGCGTCAATGCCATCATGAACGGTATGGTCATGGGATTGAGTGACCAAGACATGAATGGCCTGGCCCACTATTTCGCCGACCAGAAACTCGATCCCGCGGCGGCCAAGAACGCGGAAACCGTGGAATTGGGGCAAAAGTTGTGGCGTTCGGGCGATGCGACCAAGGGGCTGCCCGCCTGTGCCGCCTGTCATGGCCCCGCCGGCCAGGGTCTGCCCATCCAGTATCCGCAGCTTGCAGGCCAGTTCGCCCAGTACACCGCCGCGCAACTCAAGATGTTCCGCTCGGGCGAGCGTGCCAACGATCCGGCCAAGATGATGCGCATGATCGCGCTCAAGATGACCGATCCGGAAATCGAAGCGCTATCGGACTATATCGCCGGTCTGCGCTGACCGGAACGCGGCCGTTGGGTCCAGAAGGGTGGCTTTGGCCGCCCTTTTTTCGTGGCCCCGTGTGACGCGCAACGCGATTGGCGAGCTCAGCAAGGCGTATCACGAGTCGTCCCTGGGCGCTGTGACCCGACGTCGCCGAACGCGTTCAATCGTCGCGACGTGCGCGCCTCGGACGACTCAGCACCTGCAGTTCGTGTTCACCAAAACCGGCAGCACGGCGCGCCTCAAGATTCAGCGGCGGCCGAGGCCACGGCGCATCGAGATCGTCTATTAACGCCAGATACGTTGCCTCGGGCTCCAAGCCGCGATGCGCGCAGAAATGGCGAAACCAATGATCGCCGAGCGCAACATGGCGGATTTCATCGCGCAGGATGATCTCGAGAATGGCGAGCGTATCGGCATCCCCGACCGCGCGCAGCTTGCGCATCATCGGCGGCGTCGCATCCAGCCCGCGCGCTTCAAGCACACGCGGCACCAGCGCCATGCGCGCGAGCGGATCGTGCGCGGTTTTCACCGCCATTTCCCACAAACCGTTGTGCGCCGGGAAATCGCCGTAGTCATACCCAAGATCATTTAGCCGCGCGCGCAATAGACTGAAATGATGCGCCTCTTCGGCCGCCACCTCAATCCACCCGGTATAAAACGCGGCCGGCAGTCCGCGAAAACGATACGCGCAGTCGAGCGCCAGGTTGATCGCGTTGAACTCGATATGCGCCACGGCGTGGAGGAGCGCCGCGTGGCCTTCGACCCCGGATATGCGCCGATTGGGCACGGCGGCGGGCGCGACCAGCGGGGGGCGCAGCGGTCGTCCAGCGTCTGTCCCGGGCGCCGGCGGCGGCTCGCTGGCGTCGGGGCGCAAACTCCCCGCTTTCACTTCGACAGCCAGGGTTGAGGTCAACTCACACTTGCGCGCCGGGTCAGGTTCGAGCAGGGCGCATCGTGCTGCAGCGAACAATGAATGGCTCGTCACGCGCGGACTTTTCCGGCGCACTCAGCGCATCATGCCGCCGCCAGGGAACATCCCCTTCATGCCACGCATCATTTTCCCCATACCGCCCTTGGAGAACTGTTTCATGACCTTCTGCGTCTGCTCGAACTGCTTGAGTAGACGATTGACTTCCTGCACCGACACGCCCGCGCCGCTGGCAATGCGCCGTTTGCGCGAGGCCTTGAGGATTTCCGGTTTGGTGCGCTCGGTCGGCGTCATGGAGTTGATGATCGCCTCGACCCGGCCGACCATTTTCTCTTCCGCCCCGCCCTGCAGCTGACCGGCTGCCTGCGCAAACTGCGCCGGCATCTTGTCCATGAGCGAACTGAGACCGCCCATCTTGCGCATCTGGCCGATCTGCGCCTTGAAATCGTTCAAGTCGAAGCCCTTGCCGGATTTGAGCTTCTTGGCGAACGCCTTGGCCTCGTCTTCGTCGACACCGCGGCGGGCGTCTTCGACGAGACCCAGAATGTCGCCCATGCCGAGAATCCGCGAGGCCATGCGGTCAGGGTGAAACTCCTCGAGACCGTCAAGTTTTTCTCCCACGCCCGCGAATTTGAGCGGCTTGCCGGTGACATGGCGCACCGACAACGCCGCGCCACCGCGTGCATCGCCGTCAAGCTTGGTCAGAACCACGCCGGTGAGCGGCAAGGCTTCGTTGAAGGCCTGCGCCGTATTCACGGCGTCCTGACCGAGCATGGCGTCGACTACGAACAGCGTCTCGACCGGTTTGATGGCAGCATGCAGCGCCTTGATCTCGGCCATCATCGCCTCGTCGATTGCGAGGCGGCCGGCGGTATCGACCAACACCACGTCGAAGAAGTGCTTGCGCGCATGGCTTAGCGCGGCCCGCGCGATGTCAACTGGCTTTTGCGTTGTTGTGGACGGGAAAAATTCGACTCCGGCCTGCCCGGCGACCGTTTTGAGCTGTTCGATGGCGGCGGGTCGATAGACGTCGACCGACACCACCAGCACTTTCTTTTTCTGCCGCTCGCGCAGCATCTTGCCCAATTTGCCGGTGGTGGTGGTTTTACCCGCGCCCTGCAGACCTGCCATGAGCACCACGGCGGGCGGCTGTGTGGCCAGGTTGATACCCTCATGCTCACCGCCCATGAGTGCGCGCAGTTCATCATGCACGACCCCGACGAGCGCCTGGCCAGGCGAGAGTGAACCGATCACCTCCTGCCCCACGGCCTTCTCGCGCACGCGGTCGACGAACGCCTTGACGACCGGCAGCGCCACATCCGCTTCGAGCAAGGCCATGCGCACTTCACGCATGGATTCGCGGATGTTGTCGTCAGTCAGCCGTGCATGGCCGCGGATGGTCTTGGCGACTTTGGTCAGTCGCTGTGTCAGATTATCCAGCATGATGGTTCGGATTTCGGCCTTGGAGTAAACTTATCGGATGCCCTCGATTCTACTGCATCTGTTGCCTGCCTCGATGTACGCCGCACTCGGCGTGCATTTCTGGCGCACCCGCTGGCACCCGTCCAGCAACGCGCCACGGCGTGGGCTGTCGGGATGGGAAAAAGCGGCGTTGCTGATGGCGCTGATCGCGCACGGCGTGGTGCTGCACGGCGAATTGTTTCCTGGCCAAGGAATGCATTTTGGATTTGGTACGGCGCTTTCGTTGATGGTCTGGCTGGCGGTACTGTTTTACTGGATCGAGAATTTCTACGCGCGGCTCGACGGCCTCCAGGCGTTTGTCATGCCGGCGGCGGCTGTGTGCGCCCTGTTGCCGGCCTTCTTTCCTGCACCGCATCTGCTCGACAAGGCGGATTCGCCGGCATTTCGCGCGCATTTCATCGTCGCCATGCTCGCCTACAGCTTGTTCACCCTGGCGACCTTGCACGCGCTGCTGATGTCGATTGCTGAAAAGCGTTTGCATGACGCCAATCTGTCGAAAGCGTTTGCGAGCCTGCCACCGCTGCTCACCATGGAGCATCTACTGTTCCGGCTAATCCGCATCGCCTTCGTGCTGCTGACACTGACGCTGGTGTCGGGCATCGTGTTTTCCGAAGATCTTTTCGGCAAAGCCTTCGAAGTTGACCACAAAACGGTTTTCGCGGTTGTGTCGTGGCTGATCTTCGGCGCACTGCTGCTTGGCCGCCGGCTGCGTGGGTGGCGTGGCAAGGTGGCGCAGCGCTGGACGATTGCCGGTTTTGCTGCACTCATGCTTGCTTACGTCGGGAGTCGCTTCGTGATTGAAGTCGTTCTACAACGTGGCGCGTAGGAGCCTGTCGGACTTGAGGCTGATCTACTGCGCCGGCGGGAAGAGCGGTCCCTATCCGGCCGCGCTTTCGTTGCATAGCAGCACGATGCGCCTCGAATTCAACCGAATCTGTCCTCGCTCTCCCGCCCGGCTCGCGACGGTCGCTCAAGTCCGACAGGCTCCCGAGAACGCTGCGTTGACAACGCTCTGGCGGGCCGGAATACTCGATTCACCCCGCATGCCTCTGACCATTCGTGTCTGACATCCCTCTATCGTTTCAGCTCGCTACGCTGGCGGTGCTGCTGGTTTTTTCCGGTCTATTCTCGATGGCCGAGACGACCATGATGGCCTCCAACCAGTATCGCTTGCGATCGATGGCAACCAACGGCCACCGCGGCGCGCAGTTGGCGATCGCGCTGCTGGACGAGACCGAAAAACTGCTCGGTGTCATTCTGCTTTTCAACAACCTGATCAACGCGGCGGCCGCAACGCTAGTGGGCGTGTCCGCCATCGAGTTGTTCGGTAACGAGAGCTGGGCGCTCGGCGCGGGCACGGTGTTGATCACTTTCCTGATCCTCGTGTTCTCCGAGATCACGCCCAAGGTGGTCGGCGCCCGCTACGCCGACAAGCTCGCGGTGATGTACGCCTACCCGCTCACCGCGCTGCTGCGCGCATCCTACTTCGCGGTCTGGTTCGTCAATCTTTTTGTCGCACTCTTGCTGCGCCTGCTCGGCCTGAGTGCAAAGGGCGATGGCGGCAGCGGCCATTTATCGACCGAGGAGCTGCGTGCACTGGTGCTCGAAGCCGGCCATGTGATCCCGACCAAGCACCGCAGCATCCTGCTCAACATGTTCGAGCTGGAGGACATAACGGTCGAAGACGTGATGACACCGCGCGGTGCCATTGAAGGCATTGATCTGTCGGACTCGATCGGTGATATCAGCCATCAGATCGCCACCAGCTACCACACGCGTTTGCCGGTGTTCAATGGCGAAACCGACGAAGTCATCGGTATTTTGCACCTGCGCCGGCTCATCGCCCATGCGCTCGAAGCCCCCCTGAGCCACGACGCGCTGCGCGAGATTGCGTTCAAATCGTATTTCATTCCGGCCGACACGCCGGTCTACTCGCAGCTTCAGTTCTTTCAGGAAAACAAACAGCGCATGGGGCTGGTGGTTGACGAGTACGGTGAACTGCTCGGGCTGGTCACGGTGGAAGACATCATCGAAGAAATGATCGGCAAATTCACGACCAGCTCACCCGGTGGCAAAGACCGGCTGAACTGGCAGGATGACGACAGCGTTCTGGTCGATGGCGGCCACAACCTGCGTGACCTGAATCGAAAATTAGGCCTCAACCTTCCCGTAAATGGGCCGAAAACATTGAACGGGTTGATTGTTGAGCACTTGCAGGACATACCCGAGTCGGGGCTCTCGGTGCGCATTGGCGACGTACCCATTGAAGTAGTGCAGACCCAGGACCGCATGGTGAAAACCGCCCGGCTATTCAAGCCGGCTGAATAAACCCATATCTGACAATGGTTTGCACAGGCTGCTTTACACGAGACTTGAAGCCATGCACCATTTTCAGCCGATTTAACGAAACAGAGCTATGGCAGCGAATCCGCAAATTGCATTGAGTGGACTGGCACGCGCATTGATCCAGCAAGACCGCATTTCCGAAGCGGACGCGCTGGCGTGCACGACCGAACACGGCGGCCGCGTCAACGGTTTTCTAGTTGAGGCGGGGCGACGTGATCTGCTCTCCGAGCAAGACGTTGCGCGCTTTGCGGCAGACACCTTTGGCTATCCGATGATGGATATCGGGGCGCTCGATCCGTCGATCGTGCTCGCGGATGCCATCGATCACAAACTGACCCTGAAACACCACGTGCTGCCGGTGGGCAAGCGGGGCAACCGCCTGACCGTCGCCCTGGCAGACCCGACGAATCTGCGCGCCCTCGACGAGATCCGCTTCCAGAGCGGCCTCGCGGTCGACCTCATCATCGTCGAAGCCAGCAAACTCGCCACCACGATCGAGAAACGCTCCGAATCCGCTTCGGACACGCTCAATGCGCTGACCGGCGACGAATTCGACATGGACATGCTCGAACTGGAGCGTGCGGCCGAGTCGAAGAGCGACGAAGACGCACAAGCCGAGGTGGACGACGCCCCCGTCGTACGCTTTATCCAGAAAGTGCTGATCGACGCGATCAATGAAGGTGCCTCGGACGTTCACTTCGAGCCCTATGAAAAGTATTACCGCATCCGCTTTCGCACCGACGGTACGCTGCGCGAAATTGCGCAACCGCCGCTGGTGCTGCGCGAAAAGATCGCGGCGCGCATCAAGGTGATTTCGCGGCTCGACATCTCTGAAAAGCGTCTTCCGCAAGATGGGCGCATGAAGCTCGTATTGTCGAAGAACAAGGCCATCGACTTTCGTGTATCGACGCTGCCGACGTTGTACGGCGAAAAGATCGTCATGCGTATTCTCGATCCGTCTTCGGCCATGCTCGGCATTGACGCGCTGGGCTACGATCCGGATCAGCGTCAGGCCTTGCTCGATGCCATCGCACGCCCGTACGGCATGATTTTGGTGACCGGCCCGACCGGTAGCGGCAAAACGGTCTCGTTGTACACCTGTCTCAACATGCTCAACAAGGGCGGGACAAATATTTCGACCGCGGAAGATCCGGCCGAAATCAATTTGCCGGGCATCAACCAGGTCAACATCAACGAAAAGGCCGGACTGACCTTTGCGACCGCCTTACGCGCGTTTCTGCGTCAGGATCCGGACATCATCATGGTGGGTGAGATTCGTGATCTGGAAACCTCGGAGATTTCGATCAAGGCGGCGCAAACCGGTCACCTGGTGTTATCCACGCTGCACACCAACGATGCGCCGACTACGCTCGAACGATTGCGCAACATGGGTGTTGCAGCGTTCAACATCGCATCCTCGGTCATTCTGATCACGGCACAACGCCTGGCCCGACGCCTGTGCAAGTGCAAACAGCCGATGGACATTCCGCACGATGCCCTCATCGACGCCGGCTTCAGCGAGGATGATCTCGATGGCAGCTGGAAAGCTTATGGCCCGATCGGGTGTGAACTGTGCAAAGGGTCCGGGTACAAGGGACGTGTCGGCATCTATCAGGTCATGCCGATCACCGAAGAGATCGCGCGCATCATCATGAACAATGGCAACTCGATCGATATTGCCGCCCAGGCGGAAATGGAAGGCGTACGCAATCTGCGCCAGTCGGGTCTACGCAAAGTAAAAGCCGGAGTCACTTCGCTGACCGAAGTGCTGGCTACAACCAACGAGTAATTCGAGGCATAGACAAACATGGCAACCGCGACCCGCACCGCTCGCCGCCGCCCCGTAACCGGGCCGAAGGAAGCACTCTACGACTGGGAAGGCAAGGACAAGAAAGGCAAGATCATCCGCGGCGAGATGCGCGCCGGCGGCGAAAACGTTGTGCAGGCCACGCTGCGCCGGCAAGGCGTGCTCGTCACCAAAGTCAAGAAGCGCAAGCTATCGCGCGGACGACGCATTACCGACAAGGACATCGCGCTGTTTACGCGTCAGATGGCGACCATGATGCGCTCAGGCGTGCCGCTGCTACAGGCCTTCGATATCGGCATCAAGGGCGCCACCAATCCGTCGCTGGGCCGCATGCTGAATGACGTCCGCAATGACGTGGAAACTGGCAGCAGCCTGTCCCAAGCCTTTCGCAAGCAGCCCCTGCACTTCGACGCGTTGTACTGCAACCTGGTCGAAGCCGGCGAACAGGCCGGTATTCTCGACAACCTGCTCGACCGGCTGGCGACCTACAAGGAAAAGATGATCGCCATAAAGAGCAAGATCAAGTCGGCCTTGTTCTACCCCATCTCTATCATGGTCGTGGCCAGTGTCGTCGTCTCGGTGATGATGTTGTTCGTCATCCCCGAATTCAAGAAGGTGTTTACGAGCTTCGGCGCCGATTTGCCGGCGCCCACCCTGATCGTGATGGCGATTTCCGATTACTTCGTCGCCAACTGGTACATCGTCTTCGGCATTCTGGTCATCGGGATTACGGCCGCGGTGATGGCCTATCGGCGGTCCGAAAAAGCGCAGAACACGATGGACCGGATGATCCTCAAATTTCCGGTCATCGGCGACATCATCCGCAAAGCCACCATCGCGCGCTGGACCCGCACCCTGTCGACCATGTTTGCCGCTGGCGTACCGCTGGTTGAAGCGCTCGATTCGGTGGGCGGTGCCTCGGGTAACCATGTCTACCAGGTCGCGACGAAGCAAATTCAGTCCGACGTGAGCACTGGCACCAGCCTCACGGTTTCCATGCAGGGGGTGAAGGTATTTCCGAGCATGGTGGTTCAAATGGTGTCGATCGGTGAAGAATCTGGCCAGCTCGACAGCATGCTCAGCAAGGTCGCGGACTTTTTCGAGCAGGAAGTGGATGACGCGGTCGGCGCGCTATCGCAACTGATCGAACCCATCATGATGGTCTTCCTCGGCACGGTCATCGGCGGCCTGGTCGTCGCGATGTATCTGCCCATCTTCAAGCTCGGCGCTGTCGTTTAGTTCCGCCTTCGCCTAATTCATTGCCCGGTGGCGACGCCGGGCGAATCGCTACCCCATGCCAATTTACCTGCAAGACGCCACCCTCCTCCTCGCGCTCAGCGGCCTGATCGGCCTGTTCGTCGGCAGTTTTCTCAATGTGGTCATTCACCGGCTGCCGGTGATGATGGAGCGCGAGTGGGCCGAACAGGCGGCCGACTTGCGTGGCGAGGCGGCGCCGCAAGAGGCGCGCATCAGCCTGGCGACGCCGCGTTCGCGCTGTCCGCATTGCGGCACCGCGATTGGCGCGTTCGACAACATTCCCATCGTCAGTTACCTGCTCCTGAGGGGACGCTGCCGACATTGCAAGGCGGCGATCAGCGGACGATATCCGCTCATTGAACTGGCCACGGCGCTGTTGTCGGGCCTGGCGGCCTGGAAGTTCGGTTATTCGATGGCCACCTTCGGCGCGCTGATCTTCATCTGGGCCATGCTGGCACTCGCGTTCATCGATCTTGATACGCAGTTGCTGCCCGACAGCATCACGCTGCCATTGATCTGGGTAGGCTTGCTGTTCAACCTTGGCGAAGTCTTCACCACACTGCCGAGTGCTGTCATCGGTGCCGTCTCCGGCTATCTGGTTCTGTGGCTGGTCTTTCAACTGTTTCGCCTGATCACGGGCAAGGAAGGCATGGGCTACGGTGATTTCAAGCTGCTGGCGGCCATCGGCGCGTGGCTCGGCTGGCAGATGCTGCCACTGACAATCCTGATGTCTTCGGTCGTCGGCGCCGCCGTCGGTATTGCCCTGATCGTGTTTTCGCGTCACCAACGCAGCGTGCCGATTCCCTTCGGCCCGTATCTCGCCGCCGCCGGCCTGCTCGCCCTGTTTCTGGGCGAAACCATCACCGAGCGAAATGCTCTAGGGCCTGTTCACACTTGATCGACGGATCACGTTGCGGACTTGAAACCGCGTCGACGCGTCCCATATTGCGGATAGGGCGCGGCTCGCGGACTGCTGTCTGCTTCGATCGAAGCGACGGGTGCAACCGTGGTGCTCGAACCGACGCCTGCAGGAATCACTTTTGAAACTAGCCTGGGAATCGAGCCCATTCAAATCACCCCAGAAAAAAGATATCGACAGAACTTAGCTATTAAGGATGTACCGATCCACGATCTGCCAGCAATTATCCCCACACCTAAAAACATCTCATATGCTAATTCGACCTACGCCCTCCTGGCAGGTGCAGACATTCAGTATGATGGTAGCTTAAAAGTAGAAGCCGAATTGCTTGCCGAGTCTCTCAACAAAGTATTGCAAAGCCCTGTAAAGATCAGCGCAAATAAGTTTGACTCAACTCCTAACATATTATTGCAACTCGATGCGACAGGTCGGTTGAAAAACTCCGAAGGATATGAATTAACAATTGATGATAACGGAATCAAAATAATTGCTTCTGATAAACCAGGTATCTTCTATGGAGTTCAAAGCCTAAAGGCGCTTATTCCGCCGTCATTCTACAGTGTTCCTTCTAGAGAAATCCTACTCCCAACCTTAACAATAAAAGATGAGCCACGATTTGCATATAGAGGGCAGTTGATCGATGTCGCAAGAAATTTCCAAAGCGTGAACACGATCAAAAAAGTAATTGATCTACTAGGATTTTACAAACTCAATCGGTTGCATTTTCATATCACGGACGACGAGGGCTGGAGACTCCAAATTCCAGGTCTTCCCGAGCTTACAGAAGTAGGTGCAAAAAGGGGTTA
>RCMY010001197.1_pt1 | contig 24766 bp, 23 predicted proteins | sample 2041341 | NCBI WGS metagenome assembly RCMY01 (sample SAMN09708234, study PRJNA481090) | Marine sediment metagenome, whole genome shotgun sequencing project.
AATTAGAAATTGATGTCTCTCTGTAGGACCTGCTGGGAAAGGGATTTCAAGGATTATGTCTTTAGCGGACGGAATGTCCCCAGTACCCCTTTAAGGAGCTAGATTATCGTCTATGTACATCATTAACCACCATGAGGCCTATAGCCACGTATATTTTGACTGTATAAAATTTTAGCAAAAAACTGTCCATTTGTAAAAAATCATTCTATATTTCAGCCCGCATTGATTCGCTGGGCTTCAACAAGCACGCGTTTTCACATTGTCTTAGAAGATAAGGCTTTTTCTAATTTTTTCAAAGCTGTCCGCTTGTTCTTATACTGTGAACTTTCTTGAGTACTTTTTACAGTTATATCAGTCTCAATATGTCTTATTTCTGCGCTAGACAGCTGAATTTTTGATGATTTACAAATCGAAATTTCTATTTCACTAGAATTCAAAGACTGGCTCATTAGGAAATATTAGATTCAGTTGACTTTGGTAACAAAAAAGTAAAAAACCTGTCGTGGATGTCACATTTGCACAATCGTAATACCGGCGTGACTTTGCTAGTTTTTAAATATGAAACCCTGCCCTCGAAAACGTTGATTTTTTGATTATTTGTGTTATATATCAATTATTTATGTAAATTTAACGCTTGATTTTTTTAGCCTCAACAACTAGCCTTCCCTTCCTGACCCAAGTCTACACCTCAATTATAATGAGCTGCTTGCTTGGCTAATGAGGGCTTTTATCCATAGCTTGACGATTTGCAGTTATTGATTAAATTGAATATAGCTATGTGAGCGCGATTTGAACAGCTTTAGCAAAAACAATAGCGCCTTGCTTTGCTGACTTTGTAACCCAAGGCCATCGGATAAAAAGTGGAAACAAGACTTAATCGTGCTTATCTAATCTCGTTAAAGCCTAATGTTTGTGAAGACACAGATGTCTGTAATGTGCTCTGGGCATTGTCGAAAAAGACGAAACGCAACGATTTCATAAAAATGATTACGTTTGTTATCCCTCCCATCGGTGGGCATTTTGCAGCTCCGGGAGGGCGTTGAGCCGTTGCTTTTAAGCCAGCAGTTAAATTTGACTGCCGATAAATGATAACTAAAAACTACGTAGCCTAGCAGTGAGGAGAGAAGGATGGAAAATGAAATTGGTGACGCGATAAATGTGATAAAAAAGTGGTTGCAGGATGGAAATCTGTACTATTCGATCGATGATCAGCGATATTTGGCGGGCTTCCATGGTGGTATGGGGAATTTTGATTTATACCAATTGCCTGCCGGGTGGACTGCGTTGATTGTTGAAAGTGAAAACTCACAAGAATCCTATAGCGCGGCGGTGGTTGGCGAACTAAGGTCTACCAAAAGAAACGATGATTTTCAGGGTTACTTTGTAAAAACATCAAAAGTTATCAGTGCTAAATTTTGCAGAAGTCAGCACGATATAAAGCTTTAAGTGCAGCTTGCAATAAACTGCCAGCAAGTCAGCCGCGTGAGTCATGCATGTGGTTCACTCTTCGATTAATTTAACAAGTATCTGTTTACTTACAAATTGATCTTTTTGTCAAAATCCAATTTCTGCCTGACCACTCGGTGAGAGTTTTTTAATATAGCCGGGGTAGTGAGGATCTACGCCAAATAAAGTGTTGCCACTTTTCGAATCGCGGTCAACTTCTCTTCCGAGCTTCAGTACATCAAGAAATCGATTGGTATTGGTCATAAGTAAAGCCTTTTATGAGTTGACATAATTTAATGTAGTCTAAAAATGACATCAAAAGCTTGGAGATGTTTTTCAAATCATGCCGAAATACGCTAAACACATATAACAACAGAATTAGAGCCAAGTCGCTAGACAACTAAACGAAAGGTCGAGAAAAACGTTAGACTATATTAGCCGGGTTTTCACAATGAAAGGCGACCTGTTTAAATTCAAAGCACATCAAAGCGTTCAGTTTCAATCCGGAATAAGTGTTCAAACAAAACCAGAATAGGTTCATTTCAGTCCGGAATATGCAACAACTAACTAGCAAAGTTGGTGTCGAAATATTCTTCTAGTTTATTTTTATAGAATACTTCACAAAATTCTTTAGTAAGCCCTAGATCTTTTGTTGCTATTTCAACTACATTATTCAAACTAAACTTAAATAAAACCTCTTGCATTGAAGACAAGTTTTTAGATTTCGCAACAAGATAAATTGCTACTCTCTCAAAGCTATTCAAACTAATTAATATCATCTCGCTATCTTGACTTGAGCCTTTTTCATTTTCTTTTTTGTGTGAATTTTCATTGTTCATAATAGTATTTCCTGCTAAAAGTTAGATGATTTTTACTAACTATAGCAGTAATTATTAAAGAATAAAAATTGACAAACTCTATTTATTTGTTATATATATCAAATTGTTACAGAATTATTTCAAACGAAGTTTGAGGCGAATTGGTCATCAGATGATCTTTAGTTAGCATATTGCCAATAGTCTAAAACTATAATGTCAATTTAGTGGAAAATTAGAAGCCTGACAGTGTGGCCTGAGGCACTTACTTTGTCTCAATCTATAATGTTCGGATACAATAGTTAAGGTGTTTTTATATAAAAACTTCAACTCCTGTACTAGTATATTGTATTAGCTTAACGATTGTGGTGAATGAATATTAAGCCTTTAGGTTCTGCACTAATTGAAGGTGAGTTGAGTGGGCGAAGCTCAAAAAACATCTTAGATATAATTTCGGCTAAAAAGTCTTAGCTAGCAAATGAAGACGTATACTCTTTCAAATAAAGCTTAAGAAGATACCGAAGGCATCTATGATTAAACAAATGACAAGTTTGGTCTGCACAAGTCGAAGCCTATCTAATTACTATTCATGGATGCTTGTCAATGCTCGCAGTTTCTTCAAAGTTAGCGATTAGCGCAAAAGAAACACGTGAAGACTATTTTAGGTATCCTATTCACTTGTTATTGCTACAACGAATGTAGACTAACGATCAGGGTTAATACCAAATCCAACATCACTAACCTTATTTGTTAAATGCCACTCAATGGCTTTTATGCCGTTGTTAGTGCCTATGTAGAGGAACTTGGGGTTTATAGCAAATTGCTCGCCAGTAGCGCTGTATTGCGCCGTTATCAAATTACTAAGTTTTGTTTTTACGTCGTATCTGTATATGCCATTTGCAGAATAAAAGATAGATTCACTGCCCTCCCAACCCAGCAACTTATTGCTAGCCGCAGTACCTGATACCGCTATGATTGAGCCTGGCTGGCTAAGTCTTGTCAAATAAATCATTGGGGTGTAGTTTCCCCATGCCTTATGCGTTCCTATAAATGCAATTGAGTCTGCATTTGAAGCCCACATGGGCCGCCAATCATCGCCGCCATCAGGCTGGTTATTGAAATCTGGAATATCTTTTGTAAGGTTAACTACGGCTTCACCGTTCTCATGCATCACCAGTATGTCGTTGTTACCGGTTCTGTTTGAAACAAATGCGATTTTACCATTTTGTGCACCGTTATGTGTCCAAGCCGGTTGAATATCTCGTGAAGTATTGGTAGTTAAGTTGGTCGCCACTGAACCATCACGCCTCACTTTATAAATTTCCCAATTGCCGTCACGAAACGACTCAAACACAATCCATTGACCATCTCTTGACCAAGCAAAGTGCTCGCCAGAATCAGGCCCGGTTACAGCTGTTGGTTGCCCAACCATGGATTGGTTCGCGTGATCCCACTGCGCTACATAAAGTGTGCCACAAATTTTGGCAAAATTCGGATCGCAAGGATTTTGTGTACGCAAATATGCAATGTGAGTTCGGCCTCCCCATATCCACTGAGGAAGAGAGCCGCTTGTAATCAACTTGGCTTGCGTGCCCGCATCATCCATTATCCAGATTTCGGCTCCCGCAGGGCCCGACCCAGAACCTCGTTGATGAAGTAAGCTTGGCATAGTCGTGCAAGCACTGAGCATAAATAAAGTGGCGATTAAGCACCATAAAGTGAGTCTAGTGTTCATCTTGATTCTCCTTTCATCTTTACCTTGTAGTGTTTTACTGAAGTTGATTCGTAAGCACCATGCCGTCATTCCCTACAATCACAAAATAAGCAGGGCCTACACCATCGTCAACCCATGTTATTGCGCCGAGTTGCTCGGTGGTTCCGGTTTTAATTTTGGTGCCAGGGCCGGCATCAGGATGGATCACAAGGGTTCCCGCTGAACCAACGGTTCCTTGCACCGGATTTTGTGGTAAAGATGAATCCCATTGTGTGGCTGCAATAAAGGCAATGTCAGTGGTGCCGGGAATATGCGAGGTCCACGTTATGCCGTCAGGGCTGGTTAAAATGGTATCGTTAGAACCCACTACCGTAAATTGATTGCCGTCCCACGAAATATCGTTCAAATCATTATTGGACAAAGCCGGCAATTGAACCCATACAATTCCATCATCACTGGTTAATATAATGCCCTTTGTACCCACCACAACAATTCTGTCTGCATTTTTGGAAACCGCATTAAGGCTAGAGGCTGTTGCAGTAATGCCAGAATCTCGCAGGGTCCATACACTGCCATCTAAATTACTAGTAAGAATAGCACCACTTTTACCAACTGCTATATAACCATCACCTAACCAAGCAATGTCTTCTAAATTTACCGCGCCCATTAAATTACTTAAATCCATTTTATCCCAATTGCTACCATCGCCAATTAATACCGTACTGCCTGCACCCACAATACTGAACTGAGAGTTAACGTTTTCCCACGTTATGCCGGTTAAAGATTGATTAGTAGAGGGATGTGAAGCGTCTACCCATGGGTCATTAAGCGCATTGAAACTACTAATAATTACGCCACTGTCACCAATAGCGACCACGGCGTCAAGCCCATTGAATGCGACGTCATTAAGTTGATTACCGGTAATACTGAGCAAGGGAGTGCCAACCACTTCGGTTGAAAGCGCTGAACTTCCCGCAGCAGAAACAGCCTGAACACGGTAGTAGTGAGTGGTTTGTTCAACCACCTCTACACCCGAATGAATAATTGAATTGAGCCCTGAAGAGGCAGGAACAACTTGGCTACTACTAATAGTAACACCAGGCGTGCTGCTCCAATAAACAATGTAGTCAGTGACGTTTGCATCGGATGCCCATGAAATGGTGTTTTGAATGCCTATATCATGACCATCGCCAGACACTACTTGCACATTTTGCGGTGCTGCGGGCAAAGATGGGATCACAACAGAGTTTGAAGAGCCACCTCCACCGCAAGCTGTTAATAATTGGATGAGAGTAAAAACCGTTACGTATTTTAAACCCCGGGTACTTTTGAAAGTTGACATGTTGATCTCACCTTGTAGTTAACTCTATAAAGGATAGTTACAATATCTTGAACCAGCGAATTAGCTGCTCCCTTTAACTTTGCAACCGCGTCTATTTAAGTAGAATGTTAAATTACTAATCATTGAATCTATTTAGATTACTAAGTGAGTTGCAATAAAAGGACATCACTTCCATAATTTCAGTATGTAGGAATCTTGTTTATTGTTCTTGACTTAGGTCAATTAAATAAGCGGAATATTGATTCAAAGTCATTTTTAAAAGTTGAGGCCAAAGCGCGCAACACCTCTATTTAGACAAGTGAATTAGTTTGTGTGATAGCGCGTTTGTAAGCAAAATGTATCTGCACTTGTTTGCATAATAAATGGGTATAAACTCGAAAGATAAGTCAATATTTGACAATGTATTGAGGGGCGTGGAGTAGTGCTTGGGAGGCGGGGCGGGCAGCGAATGTGGGATCTCATAATCTTTGCAAAATTCATCTAGCAACTTTAAAGGCTCTGCGGAGATTATGAGATTTTTCAGATTCTGATAATCTCTCGTTGTTTGCTAAGATGCTCGTAACCGTAGCCTAAAGACCGTTGTTTAATTTAACATTCCAAGGCAAGAGTTGCTCAATGTTTGGATTGGGATGGGTGAAGGCCTCAAGCAGATAAACGATGTAATCGTAGGGCACAAGCCCATTGGTTTTTGCGCACTCAACGATTGAATATAAGATCGCGCTAGCTTTGGCACCCTTTGCATTTTGTGAGAGATGCAAAGGGTGGTCGCAGCAATCACAGAACTTATCTTTCTCTGCAATATCGTGGATAACGCGCTCACGACGAATATCATCAGCTATTTTTTCAGCGCGTTTTTTACGGCGCGTGTAAGTGATGGTTTCGCTATCATCGACTGCGGGCTCATACGCTTGCTCGACAATCTCTTCGGCTTCATTAAACAGCTCACCACTTGGCATCCACGACTTGAGCAACGTTGAGCGTTACACCTTGGTGAACAATCGTTAACGGTGCGGTTGATAATACTAGTGGCTTGGATCTCACGACTTTAACCAACTTGCTGGTAGTTGATGTCATCCTTTTATCAATATCGCTTTTACGCGCGGAAAAGGTTTTAATATGAATATTGTGCTTCGCACAATATTCAGGCGCGGTAAGACCGCTTGCTTGTTGGGCGACCAATATGGCTTTCCATTCTTGTTTTGTTCGACGCTCTGTACGCATAATGTCCTCGATTAATCATCAAAACGACATTATGTAGTGTTAAATTAAATTGGGTAGACGGCCATTAGGGGACGCTTACAATTAACTTACTAACTTCATCGTTTATGCTTAACTAAGCATACCCTTATTTTTGGTTTAGTTTTCTTTATGGACCACAAAAAAAAATTAAAACGTCTTAATGTGAGTCTAGCAATTGGATTTTTACTTATTGTTATTTCACTAATAATTGGCCGCAGCGCCTGTTATGCGTACATTTTTGGTCAAATAACTTATGGAGAAGTTGTTGAGTATGACGTGGAACGATATTTGCCAGCTAACTTCTCTGCTGGCCAAAGACCGGTTGAAAGCCATGAAATGCTAATCGAGTATGAAATTAATGCAGTCAAACATTGGCTAGTCATTAACCCTCACGTTTTCAGTGCAAGCGGAATCGTCAAAAAAGGCGATCAGTTATTATTAGCCTATAGCAGTGGGCAACCATCACAGGCTTATGTAATAACTTATGCTTTATTTAGCCCAATAGTGCCAGTACTCATTGTGTTTATTATTTTAATATTTCTCGTCATTCCGGTGCAGTGGGTTTATCACTATCGCAAATTAAATGAGTAATCAATCAAAGTTGGGCGTGTGCTTGCCAAGTAGTACGTGTTGACTACACACCCACACCAACAAAATGGCTTAAATGGTTAACAGCTGTGCTTTTGACGTTTGTGCAAGTAGTTTTGCCAATAGGTTTAAGCTCCATACTGGCGGCTATTGTGCTGACAATAACAATGGTGGGCGCTGCAATTTCACTAATATGTACACGTCACCAGAAAACTTTTTATCGCAAAACCCGCACTTTTGTAAATCGGCCTTAAGCCGTCACATGCAATGGGATTTTAATGCCTTAATTAATCAATACACTCATAAATGTTTCACCATCTATGCCTTCGCCTTTTTCTAATTTGAGCTCAAAGATATTGCCAAACAAATTAAGGCGGACAAGACAGAAGCAAAATTAAAACCAATTAGTGTTCAGGTTAAATCAGTTTTTTTAATTTATTCGCAAACATCTCTTCGAATTAATCTATATCATTACTTCTATTATGCTGTAGCGACTCTAGTCGCGGCACGGTAGTACTTGGTCGGAAATAATTACACATAGTTGCAAATTATTCGGATTGAATCTTAGTTAAAATCAACTTTCAACACCCTAAAGTATTGATATATATAATAAAAGCAATTTTTAAATTTTGGCATAGTAATTGTTATCTATCATCGTTTTCACCTAGTTAAAATGATTCTACATAATGCTAAAGGATCAAGCTTAGCACTGTACTAACGGATTAACTTAACCGTATCGATATCGTGAAAAAAGCGCTTAACAATTATTTCAAAACGCTATTATAAAAAGGCACAAATAATGTCCAAGTTTAATAAAATCCTAGGCGTATCAAAGTATGATGAGCGCTATCAATTTGCCGTTTGGGCGCCGCACGCAAAATCAGTTTCTGTAGTGGGTGAGTTTAATGATTGGGACGATTCAAAGCATGTCCTTGAAGTTGTAGATAATGGTGTCTGGGCAGGTATTGTTGAAAAAGCGAAAAATGGCGATGGCTACCAATTCAGTATCACAACCGCAAGTGAAGACATAATTAGAAAGAACGACCCTCGCGCTAGAAAAATGACTAACAGTGACGGTCACTCAATAATTTACGACGATGACTTTGCTTGGCAACTGACTCATTTTGATTTGCCGCCAGTTCATAAGCGAGTTATTTACGAGCTACATATAGGGACTTTCAACAAGCCTGCACAAGGTAATGGAACCTTTTCATCAACCATAGAAAAACTTCCGGAACTGGTTGATCTGGGAATTAATGTTATTGAAATCATGCCGGTAAATGAGTTTGCCGGTGATATTAGTTGGGGTTATAACCCCGCCTATCCCTATGCAGTTGAAGAAGCTTACGGCGGTCCAGATGAGTTAAAGCGGTTAATAGATGAAGCTCACAAATTAGGTTTAGCGGTAATTTTGGATGTTGTTTACAACCATTTTGGTCCCAGCGATTTAGATATTTGGCAATTCGATGGTTGGAGTGAAAACGACAAAGGTGGGATCTACTTTTTCAATGATCATAGAAGTAGCACACCGTGGGGAGATACGCGACCAGATTATGGCCGTATTGAAGTACGAGATTACATCAAAGATAATGCCATGATGTGGCTAGGTGAGTTTAAAGCTGACGGCTTGCGCATGGACATGATACCGTTCATGAGAAGCGTATCGGGAGCAGATAATGGGGAAGATGAAATTCCAGATGCGTATAATTTAATCAAAGATATCAATGGTAGTATTGCAGAGCATTTTTCAGGCAAAATGAGTATTGCTGAGGATCTCCACAAACATCATTTTATAACCGATCCTATTGTCCAAGGTGGATGTGGCTATTCTGCGCAGTGGGATGCGGAATTTGTTCATCCAATTCGAAGTGCACTTACCCAATCGCAAGACGAAGACGTTAATCTTGACAGTATAGAACGAGCCATTAAACACATTTACAGCGACAATCCACTATCACGGATAATTTACACCGAATCACACGACGAAGTTGCCAACGGTGCAGCCAGACTCGTTGAAGAAGTGGCGCCTGGAGACGTAAATGATAGCTTTTTTGCTAGACAAAAAGGAATTTTAGCTGCGGTTTTGGTGTTAACAAGCGCCGGCATCCCTATGTTGTTTCAAGGACAAGAGTTTAAGGAAGTAGGATGGTTCAATGATCAAGACGGCTTAGATTGGTCAAGAAAACAAACGTTTGAAGAGTTTTACCAAGCATTTAAAATCTTGGTAGCATTGCGCAAGAATTCTGAAGGAAACAGTGCTGGCCTAACTGGGGGACAGACCACCATTATTCATCGCGATGATGATAACAAAGTGTTGGGCTATAAACGCTCAAACGGCCATGCTGGTGAGGACGTTTACATTTATATTAATTTCTCAAATCGCCAACTAGATAATTACGAATTAAAGGGATTTCCTGAGAATGCTAGATGCTTATTTGCTTGGAATGATGGGATTGTAAATGACACATCAGAACATGAGTCAACTATCATGAGCATGGGTCCTTGCTGTAGCTTGATATTGAGTGGGCAATAATTAACACAGTATTTGCACAATAAATTGGAGCTTAATTATAGTGTTATCTATAATGCCGGTTAGACTCAGTTAATATTTAACCGGCAGATTATTTCTGACTAACTAGTCAAAGACAAATACTCTTTGTTATGTGAGCGGCAATTATTAAGATGCAATGTTTGTAATCAGATCAACTTTGTTAAATCTAGCCTTTATCTTTATCAGTCTGTTGCTATTAGCTGTCCGCAATATTAGTCGCTGTCGTTGTTGATTGCTTGTCCTTTAATGCAAAGATATAGCTGTGAGTGCACTAATGTTAAGAATCTATATCGCGGTACTAATACTTGCTATTGCCCTAGCATCAACGTTTGCATCAGCACGTGATTGCTCCGATCTTTCAGGACACTACAGATTTTTTGGTATTTGGGAGCATAGGAGCTTCGAAGGAGGCAATCCCGAATCAATTGCAGCTTATATTGCGGCCAATCCTGAGCCGCGATTAGACAGGTTTGCACTCGGCATTTACACACGAGAAGTCAGAAACCCTCGCGTTGCTGTTTTACGACAGGATCTTGTAACCGGTATTGTGGAGGTTGATATTACAGGCGACTTGAAACAGCCCAAAGTGGAAGACTCTGCTCCTAAATTACCAGCGAGCATACCTCTTGTGTGTAACGGGTCTGAATGGCGCCTAGAACGCGTAGCCACAGGCGGAGGAGAGAATACGCCATCTAAAGAACGCGAACAGATCGTGCTTCGGGTTGAGCCGAACGGGGATCTTTTAGTCAAAGGACACACAGATATGACGAGTGGCTGGATATTCAAAACAAAGATTTCGTCAGATTGGCTTGCTAGGTTTCAGCGGATCGACGAACATCTTGCAAATTAACACCTCAAAATAGCTGAACACTCCTAGCCCATTGTTTAAATACCAGATCACGGAATGTCCGGTAATTGTTTGTCCTCAACAAATCCCGAGCAAGCCGAAACAAGTATTTTAAACTTGAGGAAATCTGGTCAATATAAGCCTACCTACTTCTGCCATTCTTTCATTCAAATAGCGCAATCAAGGATGAAGCGTTGCTGGCATTACAGCAAACCACACAATACAAACGCCACCAACCAGAAAATACCTTGCTTAACCAATTGGTCGAACGGCATTTCCCCGAGTTTACAGAAACGTTAGGTGAGCGTGAATTTGACGAATTTTTGTGTTGTGGTCGCTTCGAGCACGGTTTTCTGCGGGTCGTATGTGGCGATTGTAGTTAGCTAGATATCCAAGTGATTTGAGTGAGGTAATGGGTATTATACACCGCGCCAAACAGCAATTAAAACCCGTACTAACAGACTGCTTGTCAGCTTTCACCTCAGCATAATCAGCACCTGTTGAATAGATCAGGAATGTCGTTTATTCTACTTAACCTCCTCTGCCGTTGTACGGACTATCAAAGTATCAAACGCTCCATAATCGAGGCTTGTGTACGAATGTACCCCGCCGAAGAAAAACCCCAGTAAAAAACACTTTATTTAAAGGAACAACCATGTCAGAAGTACAAGTTAAAATAGTTCAGGTAGAAACCGCTAGCCCGGAGGCTCTCGCACCATTTGGCGTCATTCTCAATGGCAACGAAAGCGTAGAGCCGCTGCCGATTGACCTCTATAACGGAACGGTAAAAGTACGCCGTATCGGAAAATTCATATCCGATGAAACCACAGAGTTACCTGTCTGCACATTGCAGCGCCGACCTTTAGTCGCTACCCACATGGAGCGGCATTTTAAACACACCCAAACATTCGTGCCGCTGGGCGGAAAGCCATTTGTTGTTCTGTTTGCGCCACCGACGGATACCGAGCTGCCTAACCTGGATGATGCCAAAGCATTTTTGTTTGATGGTTCAGCGGGATTTATGATGCACATTGGAACCTGGCATGAATTTCCCTTTGCAGTACTCGATAATACGGATGTGATCACCATACTGCGCGCCGAAGCCACTGACGACCTCAAGGTCGATAATGTCATTGGCAATGAAGCGGTGGGTAATGATATTGAAAAGCGTGATATGGTTGCTCGATTTGGTGTCAGAATTGAATTGAAAATGTAGTAAAGCGGAGGTAAAGTTGCTTTGTGGGTGACGCTGTAAACATCATCGTCAATAGCCTTATTGGCTAAGGTGAATATACGCGTATAGTAAGAAGAGGGCGTCAATGCTGTATGTTGGTAAGTGGTTTTCAGGCTTGCTAGATCACTCTGGTTTAGCAAAACATGCTGTTGGGCATCCTATTGCCCGCCTGTTTCATCATGACGCTGCACTAAGGGCTTAACACTTAAACCATGGATAAATATTGATAGGGTAATGGTAATAAATACCAAATGGATAAGTTCCAATGCCAGATCTTGCGGTAGTACGTGTTGTATCGCATACATAAGATAATAAAGAGAGCCGATACCTCGCACGCCAAACCACGCGCTCATGCCTCGAATGGGCATTGGCATGCCTGAACGTCACAAGCCTATATAAACACTTAAGGGTCGCGCTACCATAAAAATAAATGCCGCAAACCCGATCGCTCGCCAACTCCAAGAATCGATAAACAACGTACCACCCAACAATATAACCAACACAAGCTCAGATAAACGCTCCAAGTGCTCATTAAAAATTAGTGTGCCTTCGCTTAAATGTTGAAATGGTGCATCGGTTTTTTCAGTAATTTTTGACTCTTGTAGTTTTGCTGGCGGCGTTTGTTTTTCTTTGTTTAATACCAGTGAAGTTTCAGTTTGTCTTCGTCGCCATGGTGACGCACTTGCAAATCAGTGGCCAATACCGGATCAGTAGGCGCAATGATAGCGCCAAGCAAAATCCCCGCACCCAAAGGTAATTGCAATACAAAGTAAGCAAAGGTCGCAACCAGCAAAACCGTGATCAGCATAGCAAAAATAGCCAATTGAATAGGACTACGCCAGCGCTGAAAAGAAACCGGCACTGGTATTTTAACGCCGGCTGAAAATAGCGAAAATAACACCGCACATTCGGTCAAAACTTCAAGAAACCCGGATTGCTCTAATGGGTTGAAATGAAAAAGTGCAAAGCCAGTCGGGCCAATCAAAATCCCCACTGCTAAATAAAACATAGACGAGGTAATTGGCAGGCGATTAATTACCACTGTCAGAAATCCCATGCTCAACATCAGCGCACCAATTAACACAAACCATGAGGCAATTGTCACATTCACACTCCACTTTTTTGTTGTGTAAATATCAATTAAATTAAACTATTTTCACGCCAGTCTACACCCATTGGCAATCAGCGGTTAACTAATTTCCTATCGATTATTCAGGTATTGAGTTAACAACAGAAGACTGCAGAGCAAGCGGTACATATTGTACTTTTGGCAACGTGTGTTAATCAAATTGGTATAACTTACCGATTCGGCCCAATTGTCTTACCTCTGCCTTTCATCGCGTGATCGCGCCTCATGCTGCGATGGTATTATATTTAGTGTTAGTGAGGCTTTTACCCCAAAGCGTGCAAGCTAAATGCGAAGTTAATTTAATAACGCGCATGATTATTAAAAACCACAAAGGTAAGCTGAATGTCTACAGATTTAGGGTAGATCAGTGGCAACAATCTCAAAAAAACATTAAACGGTTTCTGAAACGGCGATGTGCCTACTAGGTATGCACATCTTAGCTAACTAGTAATTTTCGCCGTTTGCCTCTAAATACACCGGTCACCATTAAGGTTAGGGGCACTAAAAAGTAAATGAATCCACAAAACTCCAGTAGATTATTCGGTAGAATAAACACACCAAGCAATGACAAGCAGCACACTAAAGCAGTAACACTCCACAATATTAGGTCGGTGACGGTGTCAAAGCGTTCATGTTGGTTGAGATTTAAAGCGTGGTGCTGTCTAAGAGCATGACCATAAAATGCAATAAAATTACAACACAATAGAATAAATCCAATTGCGTAGAAACCGAACATATAGCGGACTTCATCTGCGTTGGAATAACTCATCTCAACGGGAAAGTAACCATTTGAAAAAGTATAAAACATTCCTTGCATCATCAATCTCAGCGGGTATATGTAAATTAATACTAAAAATATAAGCAGTCCGCTAAGTACAATAGTAATACCATCTTCTAACCCGTACCGTCGACACCAATCGGCGTGACTGTGCCAAATCCAAAAAATAATCGCACAGCTGGCTGCAAAGGAAGGGATTTGTTTTACCGCAAATATAAATTCGACAAAAGATGAGGGAATGCTACCAAGAGAAATGACTAGCATCGTGATCGAAAATGCAAAAGCCGCAGCAACGAAAGTTTCGATGCGTGTCATCGCTTCTCCGCGCTTTCGAAACCGAGTATCATGTTGATCCGAATAAGACACAAAGTCCTCCTTTTTAACACTGATTATACTAAAAAATTACTACAAAACAACAAGGTAAAACTGTCATTTATCAGATGAAAATTAGCATGTACTGTACGTGATCTTTTCTTTTCAAATCCCCAAAGGTGATTCGCGAATAGGAACTGTCAATCTGTCGATAACCTTTACAGGTTCGCCTACCTTAACGACCATTATCGTTTATGTCAGTAGTGTGCCATTTACTCCTGACATAGATGGAGGTGAAACGATTTTCTCATTCAATAATGGCGCAACACTATTCTTTACATTTTTACAATCGTTTAAAAGCCTCTACAAAAAACTCGCTATTTGATTAAGCGACTTCTTATTAGTTGCGTGGTGAGGCACAGTAGCTTCTTGTGCTGGGTAACCCACAATTAACAGCATATAGGGTCGTTCATTATCGGGGCGCTCACATATTTTAGATAAAAAGCTCATCGGTTTGGGGGTGTGGGTTAGCGTAGCCAAACCCGCATGATGTAAAGCGTTAATAAGAAAGCCCGTTGCGATACCTACAGATTCATGTACATAGTAATTATTTTGTTTATTACCGTCGGCGGACTCAGTATTTTTTTGACTAAATATCGCGATTAACCAAGGTGCATTTTCTAAATAAGATTTGTTCGCGTCTGTACCTAAAGGCTTAAGTGCACCTAACCATTCTTCTCCTGCTCGGCCTTCATAAAATCCACGTTCATGCGTTTCAGTTTGTTCCCTGATTTGTTTTTTTATCTTTGGAGAATGAATAGCAGTAAAGTGCCAGGGTTGGTGGTTTGCACCGCTAGGTGCAGTGCCTGCTGCTTTAATACAGTTTTCAATAATGGCCTTATCTACTAAACGCTCGCTAAACTGGCGAATGCTGTGGCGACGTTTAATATCCATATAAAATTGAGCTGACCGCTGCAACATCTCAGCAGGTGGATATTCAATAAAATCACTTAATGGCGAAGCTGAGTGTTTTTGCATAGGCGTCTCTTTACCAAATTTTTACGAGCGGTATTTAATCAATGTGAGGGATGCCATAAACTATAGCCCATTTAGCATATATTATGTAGACCAACCTAATAAGCATTGGGTTAAGAGAGCACCAACGTATTGCACACCAATTAGAAATTATGGAGCACCTGATTGAACTGTGATGAGGGCCGCGCATAATCTTTACTTGATTGTTTGTTGATTTACTAGCAAAGTATTAATAAGCGACGCAACCAATGAAACCCAAATGCTAACACCTCAAGATACACCATTCTTAACTAACCACTCTCGCTTTTCTAAGCCAGATAATCAATTTTGGACCTTACAAATTTGCGGTTGGACAGGGTATTGTTTAGTGGTTTTTGTTGCAATTATTCATCCACAATTTGACGATCCCGGTTTTAGCTTAAGTGGTCAGCTTATTAACTTGGCAATTGAAACCATGAGTGGTTTCTTTTTGTCTACAGTGCTGTGGTTTATGATACGCCGAATAGTGCATTTATCGTTTCGCGCAACCTTGCTGATTAGCTTTGGCAGTGCTGCTGTGCTTGGGGGTGTTTTTAACATCATTAAATTAGCGTCGTATAAAACCATTATTCATCAGCAAGTGTGGTACGAGCAATTAGACATGCTAGAATTTGGTGGATGGTTGCTATTTTCAGTTGCCACCATGTACGTTTTCACCGCAATATTTTTTGTTATGTTGTATAACAGCCGCTTGCAAAAAGAACATGAAATGCTATTGCGAGCACAAAACTCAGCTAAAGAAGCACAATTAGAAATGTTGCGCTATCAATTAAATCCTCACTTTATGTTTAATACCCTAAATGCCATTTCCACGCTTATTTATAAAAACGAAAATGAAAAAGCGAATGAGATGCTCGATAAGCTCTGCTCTTTTTTCCGTCACTCTTTGGTGCAAAAAAGTGACCAAAAAAGCACTTTGAAAGAAGAACTGGAGTTAATGGACTTGTATTTATCAATAGAGAAAGTGCGGTTTGCTGAACGTATAAATGTGTCGTTAGCTATTGAGCCAAATACTAACTCAGCCAAAGTGCCTACTTTATTGCTGCAACCGCTCGTTGAAAATGCAGTTAAATATGGCATTGAAGCCAGCAAGAAAGTGGGTCATATCGTTATAAGCGCGAAGCGTATTAAAGATACACTGATTATTGAAGTTTTTAATGATGGACCAAATGGGTCACATGAAAAACGCAAAGGCTTCGGCATTGGTCTAAATAATACAAAAGAGCGTTTAAATACCATGTTTAATCAAACCTGCAAAGTCGATCTAATAGAATGTGGCGACAACGGCACAAAAGTTATATTAGAAATGCCTTTTTTAAATGATGAAAAATATGCCTGATAAAAAAATCACAGTCGTAGTAGTAGACGACGAGCCGCTTGCAATTGAAGGTTTAAAACTACGGTTAGAAAAAATTGAAGGCTTATGCGTAATAGGTGAAGCGGTAGATGGCGACAGCGCCATTGCTATTTGTCATGAACTACAACCCGACGTATTGTTTATTGATCTTAACCTTCCTGGAATTAATGGGCTTGAAGTGGTCCAGTCTTTGCAATCTGATAACATGCCGCTTGTCGTCTTTGTCAGCGCACACAGCGAATACGCGCTTGACGCATTTGAATTAAACGCGATTGATTATTTATTAAAGCCCGTTAATTTAGGCAGACTGCAGCAAACAATTCAACGTATTCGAGAGCGCTTGAAACCGCAAGAACGAAAGCAAGAAAAATCGCGATTGTTAAACGCCCTTGGCGAAGTATCTGGCTTGGGGATATCTGAGCTTGAAGAATGGCTAAGTACAAATAGCCCACTGCCAAATTCCTCTTGCCAAGAGCTTGTGATAAAAAATGCTGACAACGAAAAAGTTTTTGTTTCAGTAGCCGATATTGGGTGGATTGATGCAGCGGGTGACTATATGTGTATTCATACCCCTGCAGAAAATTATATATTGCGCATTACAATGAAAAAACTAACTGATCAATTAGATGAGCGCATTTTTCAGCGAATTCACAAGTCCACTATTGTTAACATCAACAGCGTAAAGAGCATTCAATCGTTGAGAAATAATGAAAGCATGCTGGATTTAGGCGGTGGTACAAGACTAAAGGTCAGTCGTAACTACAGTACTGCCATTAAAGCCATTATAGACAAGCGCTCACTTTAATTATCATACCATTAATTGTTTGTTAACAAGCCGCACGGTTTATCTATAAATTGTATCGGTTTATCTCATTTTTAATTTAGTTCTCTCACTAAACGCAAAAAAAATTCACCATGTCGCATTTGAATTGTATCTGTTTGTAACATATCGCACTATCCTCATTCAAATGTAATCAGTCTGTTAAATGTTGTTAGAAATAATTTCAACAAACTCACATTTTGCAAACGAGAAATAACGTTTCGTTAGCGTCACCAAATTACTCTGTAAGCGAGAAATTAACCGCTGAGCTAATAAATAATAGGTGATTACCGTTGTCTCGTTAGCGTAGTAGTAATATCCAAATTCGCGGAAGCGCTTTTATAGTTGAAGCTACATGTTTTAGTGAGCGCTTACACTTATAGTAACTTAAGAAGACTCTCCAACTGGGGTTTAACACGATGAGTATTAAAATGAATAAAATCACCATAATGGCAGGTGCTGTCTCGGTAATGGTTTTATCAGCTTGTGGCGGTGATGTAGAAACCAATACGAATTTAGCGGCTGTAAATCCAAGCGTACCTGACGTACAAGAAGTAGACCAAAAATATACTGACAGCGACTGGCGCTTAGTCTGGAACGACGAGTTTGAAGGCACAACCATTGACTCAGGTAATTGGAGTTTTGAAGTTAACTGTGATGGCGGCGGAAACAATGAACTTCAGTGCTACACCGATTCTTCAGAAAACGCATTCGTTTCAGATGGCACATTAAAAATTGTTGCCAAACTCGCTGACGGCGCTACCGGCAACGATGATGATTTTACATCTGCTCGCTTAACAACCCAGAACAAAGGCGATTTTCAATATGGTCGCATTGAAATGCGCGCCAAATTGCCAATGGGTCAAGGTTCATGGCCTGCGTTTTGGATGATGCCTACCGATTCAGTATACGGCGGATGGCCAAAATCGGGTGAAATTGACATTATGGAAGCGGTAAACCTTGGCGCGATGCGCGAAGATGGCACGCCCGAAACTAACGTTTACGGCACTCTTCATTATGGGGCTGGGCCAGGCAGTGATAGCTCTGGCGGTGTGTATTCTTCTGATACTAGCCCCGCAGCTGGTTTTAATAATTACGCTATTGAATGGCAAGAAGGCGAAATCCGTTGGTATTTTAATGAAATTTTATTTGCGACTCAAAGACAGTCAGAGTTAAGCATTAGCTCAACAGGTGAAGTGACTGGTTTAAAACATCGTGGTTGGTACACTGAACTTTTTAACCCCGTTACAGGTGAGTTAGAAACAAATTATACAGCGGCACCTTTCGATCAAGATTTCTTCATAATACTTAATTTAGCGGTTGGCGGTAATTGGCCCGCAGCGGTAAACGAAGGTGGTGTGGATGCTACCGTATTTGCTGGCGCTGGACAAACCTATGAAGTTGATTATGTTCGAGTGTATCAATGCACGGCGAACCCTGATACGGGTCGTGGCTGTGAAACAATTGCACCAGGGTATGACATAGATGTTGCAGATGGTGGAAAACTTGTTGAAGGTTTAGCGCCTTCGCCTAGCTTAAAACCAGGCGACGCTAACCCAATCACTATTTTTGATGATGTATTAAACAAAAACTGGGCTGCATGGGACTGTTGTGGTGGTTCAATACCTGCTTTAGTGGCTGATGATGTCGAGCGTGGAAACGTATATCAGTTTGAAGTACAAAATGGCAATAATGGTACCGTGTTTGGTTTCATTACCCGTTCTGAATTTTTACCGCAAGATCCTACTATTGGCGCAAGCGCGTCTCCGCATAATGCTTTAGGCATGATAGAAAATGGGTATGTAACCTTTGATGTTAAACTTATGTCAGCGCCTTCAGACCCTAATGCCGTTTGGACATTTAAAATTGAAGCTGATGAAGCCAACGGTGGCGAATGGGCTACTAATTTAACCGATTTTGGACCCGCTCCTATGGTGGGGGATTGGACAAACTACCAAATTCCTTTGCAAGATATTGCTGATGCAGGCGTAGATTTGACCTTGCTTGATGTAATTATGGTGTTTCCCACATGGCAAATGGGTGACGGCGCTGTGTTTCGCATGGACAACGTGGCGATAGAAAGCGGCGAAGAAGCGTCAGGTCCCATGTTTGGCGAATTTACTGAAGGCTTTGGTGGTGCGACTATTGATGGAACAACCTATAGTTATCCACTGGGTTCGGAAGTATGGGGCGGTTTTGCTAATACGAATGAAGCGTTATATCCACTTAACTTCACGCATGGTGGTAAATTAACATTCACGGCGTCTATCCCTGCTGGCGCAGCTGATACTAGCATACGCTTTGTATTTGAAAATGCCCCGTTCCCAGATGTTGACCCTAACTTTGCGACAGCAAACGTAGATATTTCTGGTACGCTAGCGAAAACTTACAGCGTAAATATACCGCCACAAGATGCTGAAAATACGTTTAGCTCATTCTTGCTGTACATCAACAACGCTGGCGATTCAGTTAATATTGAAGATATAAAAGTTGAAGCAAATAATCACGCTACCATGGAAGCTTTCGGTAACACGTCATTTAATGCTGCAACTAGTACCTACTTGTTCCCATCAAACGCTGAAGCATGGGGTGGTTTTGCTAATATCAATGCTGATTTATATCCGTTTAATTTCGCTCTAGGCGGCAAAGTTACCTTTACCGGCTCTATCCCTTCTGGTGCGTCTGATGTAGATGTGAACTTCCGATTTGAGAAAAATGCGTTCCCAGATGTTGACCCAGCTTTCAGTACTGACAATATGACAGTATCTGGTTTAACCGAAAGAACCTATACGGTATATATTCCCGCTCAAGATGCGATAAATACTTACAGCTCAATGTTGCTATATTTAGTTGACCAAGATTCTCCAGTTGTAATTAAAAACATTATTGTTACACAAAATGAAGATGTGGCCGTATGGGAAGGTTTCGGTGGTGCCACATTTGATGAGGCTACTGGTGAATTTAACTTTCCAAGCAACTCAGAGGTATGGGGTGGTTTTGCCAATACAAACACAAATTCTTATCCCTTTAATTTCGCTGCGGGTGGCCGCGTTGAATTTACTGCAGCGCTTCCGGTCAATGGCGCCGCTACTAGCATTAGATTCTTGTTCGAAAAAAATGCCTTTCCAGATGTAGATCCTAACTTTGGAGTAGATTCGGTAACGGTTACAGGCACAACATTAACTCGGTATGTTATTGAGATCCCGCCACAACCTGCGGACAATACGTTTAGCTCTTTCTTGATGTACATTAATGAGAATGACTCACCAGTGATTATTAAAGACGTCGTCGTAACAGCTGATCGCGGACAATAAGAGAGTAAATAATATGAAATACACAACTTTTCAAAAGACAAAATTAGCCACAACGATGTCGTTGCTAATGGGACTTTCTGCAGCCATGCCTACAGTGGCTCAAGAAGCCGAACAAGCAGTTGACGATAACGTTGAAGTCGTTGCGGTTCAAGGTATTCGCGGTTCTTTAATTAAATCAAGCGATATTAAGCGAAGCAGCGAAGGTGTTGTTGATGCTATTGTTGCTGAAGAAATGGGTAAATTCCCTGACACTAACTTAGCTGAATCGTTACAACGGATTACCGGTGTATCAATTAGCAGAGAAAATGGTGAGGGTAGTCAAATTACGGTTCGTGGTTTTGGTCCTGATTTCAACATGGTAACGCTAAACGGTCGGCAAATGCCCTCAACCGGCTTCTCGCGTTCATTTAACTTTGAAAACTTCGCCTCAGAAGGTGTTAGTGCATTAGTCGTTAACAAAACTTCACGTGCCGATCTTCCAACAGGTGGCCTAGGTGCAACAGTGGACATTCAAACTGCCCGTCCTTTGGCAAATCCTGGACAACACCTTTCACTAACAGCGAAGGCAAACTATGACACTTCTAATGTTGAAGGGGATGATGTTACACCTGAAATCGCAATACTTGCGAGTAAGACATTTTTAGATGATCGTTTAGGAATATCGTTCACGGGGTCTCACCAACGCCGCGATTATCAAAAACAATCTGCTAATATTCAAGGTTGGCAAGCAAATGTCGCACTACCTGACTTAGACTCATCAAAGTTTACTGATGCACGCGAAGTTGATGCTAACGGTGACCCCTTGCAAAACTACTTAGCACCCAGTAAGGATGGCGTTTTAGAATCAACTGCAGCACATTTCTTTCCTAAAGATATGAACTATAGTATTGAAAATGTACAGCGCGAAAGAAACAATGCGCAAGCGACTATTCAATTTGCAGCAACCGATGATTTAATCCTTACAGCCGATTACACCATGAGTAATGTGGTTGCCGGTAGCAATACCATAGGTTGGGGCATTTGGAATAATTTCGGTGCCAATATTAACGGTTATCAACTCGATGAAAACGGAACGGCTTTGTATGCCAATATTTCTGGTGATGATGGTTCATTCACGTCCTCAAGAAATACCACTGAATTTGATATGAAATCACTGGGTTTGAATATTGAATTTCAAGCGCGTGACGACTTAAAAATCACGGTTGATTATCATGATTCAAATGCGACTATCGACAACGGGTTAGATTCGGGTCTTAAAAGTGAGGGGCAGGTCATTTTAGGATCATCTGCTCTAGACTATAAGGAGTATTCATACTTAAGCGGCGATGTCCCTCAATACGTTATTGGATGGAGCAATGGGACTAATCAGCTATTGGCAAGTGAAATTGATTCTAACTTCAGTCAGTTTCTTCACACGCCAGGTGAATCAGATATTCAACAAGCGCAAATAGATGTTGAGTGGTTACCCGAATTCGATAGTGTGTCATCTTTAGTCAAAGTAACAGCCGGTGTAGGTCATACCAAGCAAACATTAATTGGCGTTGACGGTTGGTCGGGCTTACGTGGCGGTCCAGGTTTTAATCCTAGTTATACCGCTATATTTCCTGACAGCATGTTTACCTTAAACGATACAGGTAATTTTTTAGACCAGTTTAATGGTGGTGGGTCGGCACTAAGCCCCAATTATTATTGGACATACGACTTTGATGAAGCGGTTACGCGTCAAGCTGCTTATTTAACCTCAGAAGTAGCCGGTAGTAATGAATATGTTGTTGACCCCTATTATTCAACGAATACTACCTCCAGTGTTGAAGAAACGACAAAGTCTATTTACGTTAACTCTTTATGGGAATTTGATGTAAAAGACTATTATGTACAAATTAACGCTGGTTTACGTTATGAAGAGACAGATGTCATTAGCCCTTCGCAAAGTAATATAGCAGAGCAAGTTAACTGGGTTGCCCCCTCTGAATGGATCACGCAGTTTGCTGGTATTCAAGAAGTGTCGAACGAAGGTAGTTACGATTTACTCTTACCTATGGTTGATATTAGAGTCGATTTAACCGATGACTTAGTGTCTCGCGTATCTTTCGGTAAAAGCGTAACACGTGCTCCTTTGGGTAACTTGTTAGGCGGTTTAGCCCTATCTGGAAGTCCTAAAATAGGGTCAAGGACGGGTTCTCGTGGTAACACTAACTTAAAGCCTTTTCAGTCAACTAACTTCGATATTTCATTAGAATATTTTTACGAAGAAGGCAGTTATGCTTCAGCCAGTTTGTTCTGGAAAAAAGTAGACGATTGGATTGAAAACTCAACCGTTGATGTAGAATTTGAAGGCTTGCATGATGTGTACCTTGGTGCACGCTGGAACGAAGCGGTTGCAAACATTAGTGGTCGTGGTGATCAAGCCACTGATACGGCAATATTTAATGAAATGGTGGCTTTAGGTTACGCCAATAGCGACGGTCAAATTACGCCTAATGCGGCTTCCGATCCTCTAATTTCATGGCGCCTAAGTTCTCCTGAAAACGTTGAGAAACGCGAGACCAACGGTATTGAGTTAGCCGTGCAGCATTTATTTAGCGATACCGGTTTTGGTGTATCGGTTAACGCTACTTTTGTGTCAGGTGATGTTGATTACAATCCTTACATTTTAGCTTCTCAGAAGGCATTAGCAGGCTTATCTGATTCAGCCAACTTTACCACTTTTTATGAAGATGACGCGTTATCAGTAAGATTAACTTATGCTTGGCGTGATAGTTATTTAATTGGTCAAGGCCAAGGTCAAGGAACATCTGATGTGCCGCCGCAGTTCGCTAAATCTTATGGACAGTGGGACGTAAGCGTTAACTATGACGTGACTGAAAACCTAACGGTATTTGTTGAAGGGGTTAACTTAAATAATGAAACAGAGCAACATTATGGTCGTTTTGAAGAGCAGTTCTTATTTGCTGGTCAATATGGTCCACGTTATTCTGTAGGGGTTAGAGTGAGCTTGTAACACTCAAATACCATAGTTTGCAACTATAAGAGCCGCTTTATTGAAGCGGCTCTTATTTGCTTATATATGTCAATGTACGACGGTTTTATACAGATTATTATATACGTGCGTGAATGATGAAAAGTAAGGTTTAATGTGGTTCGTATAAAAGATTGAATTCATTGCACATCGATGCCAATCGCTTGTCAAGCGTCCATAGCATTGCGCCATCGGTAAGTACGGTAGAAGCCAGAAGCGCCAAATCGATGTAACCACAACCTCTCCCAAAAAGAGTTCTTGTCTCTATAAAATTTAGGACTTCAACTTGGCTAGCTATCGTAGCTTGACGTAATAACTTCAAGTCTCCTATAGTTTGTTTTCTGGGGGTGGGTGGAGTTCCACACGCGATCTCAGCAACAATTAAGGGATGACAAAGCACTATATCATTTTGCAATAAGTCTATAAGTTTGTGGTTGGCGTTTTTAAAATGCGCAACCCACACAGAGGTATCAACTAAGATCATCAACTATTTTCGTCTCGGAATATTTGCAATATCAGGGCTTGCGCCACCTAAGGAAGCGAGTCTTTTGGCAGCATTAACTCTTACAAATACCTTCATTGCCTCTTTAATCACAGTCGCCTTATCACTTTCTGGCGCGCAAAACTGCGCAGCTTTTTCATAAAGTTCATCTTCAATACTTACAGTTGTTCTCATATTGTCGTCCTTACATTGATGTATGTATGCATCATAATTGATTCATTAGCCGAATGCTATAAAATTGTAAGCGCACACATTTGAAAAAGACCGTTTCTAAGAGTTCAAAACCCGTGTCAAAAATATTAGTTTCAATTTTGTTAACTAATGCTTTTGCCCATTTTGTTGCATTTGCTTTTGAAGATAGAGTTTTGGATTTCGAAAAAGTTATTTTGCCTTCGAATTTTTGAATTACCGATCCTCTAATTTCATGGCGCCTAAGTTCTCCTGAAAACGTTGAGAAACGTGAGACTAACGGTATCGAGTTAGCCGTGCAACATTTATTTAGCGATACCGGTTTTGGTCTACTGTTCCGGTCAAAGAAGATAATGCACGTGGTTTTGTAAATCATTCCAGTATTTCATTGCCCCAATATTCTTTATTATTCAAGATTCAGCTTATTTACTTGCTGTTAACACTTAAACCGTTTGTCGCACACAAATATCGTTTTGTCGCGATAATGGGGGTTTAG
>RCMY010001198.1_pt1 | contig 24766 bp, 17 predicted proteins | sample 2041341 | NCBI WGS metagenome assembly RCMY01 (sample SAMN09708234, study PRJNA481090) | Marine sediment metagenome, whole genome shotgun sequencing project.
GCTGGCAGCAATCATCAGGCCGACGACCTGCGGTTCGCCATAGAGCGCGCCGGCGATTTGCGAAAAGATCACTAGGGCGCAGAATACGGCCAGTCCGAAGCCGACCAGCGCCACGAAAGTCGCCTCAAGACAGCCATCTTCCAGATCCAGTCTTTCGATGATGCCTTCAGTCAATGTTTCCCGGACCAGGACCTCTCCAAACAGGGTGAAGGCAATAGCCATTGTTGCCAACCCGAAGCTCTCCGTGCCGACAAGCCGCGCAATTAGAATAAATATGAGGAAATTGAGCGCTTGCTCGACCCATGCTGCTCCACCGGACCAGGCGGCTCCGATGACGAAATAACGCTTCAAAATGTCGCCCTCTCTGACCGATTGAGGCTCTTACAGAGTTAACCGGTCTAATTCGCGCAATGATACCGCCAAGAGTCCGGCCGTTTGATAATTGCTTTGAGCCTTACAGTTCACTTTTCAAATTTCTTCCAGCGCCGGCCCCTTTTCCATGCCCTCGAACCTTGGTCAGAACGTGCCGCCTGCCGCTTGCCGCAGCATCCAGACCATTCGTACACACCTCAGGCGAAAAAGCGTGGCAATCGCCCGGCAGGTTTCAACCGGCGAGTTCAACTCGTCATTGGCCAAGACTTTGGGAACATGCACAATGGCACTGAATGGCATCGCCAGCCCCCGGACCGCCCATCGCAGACGTTGCATGGGGCCGGTGCCATTCAGTTGATAGGTCTCGCGGGTCATGCGACGCCACTTGGCACTCAGCGCCGACCAGTCCTGCCGAGACGGATGGCTGACGCGCAACTGATCTTCGTAGACCAAGCTATAGCCATGGGCCACCGCGCGCATCGTCCATTCGCGATCCTCGGAAACGCCGTTGACGAATCCGCCGATCGCATCGAACAGATCCCGACGGGTCAGCAGGTTTCCGGCGCCGGAAAACCCCTGCACTTCAATATATTTCTTGAAGTTAAATGCGAAAACCGCTTCGAACGCCTCGGCTCCGCTGCGCGGCGGCGGGGTTTCATCGAAGACATCGACGCGTCCGCCGATCAGGTCGGCGCGCGCGCTGACCTTGCGCCCCACGGCGAGCCAATCAGGCGCCGGAACGCAATCCGCGTCGAGAAAGAACAGCCTTGGCGCAGTGGTCTCACTGACGCCCCGATTGCGCGCCAGCGCTGCCCCTTTTTCGTGCTCAATCACAAAGCGCACCGCCGGAAAGGCAGCGCGCACCCCCTCCAGCGATACTTGCGAGGCGTTGTCCACGACGACGATCTCGGTGTCCTTGATATCGTTCTGCATCAACGCCGCAAGACAGCGCTCGAGTCGCAGGATGTCGTTGTAATGCGGGATGATGACGGCATCGCCCGGACCCATTTCAATAGACGCCGTACTCATTTCCATATGCCCTGCTGATATAGCGGCACTTGTTCAAAACGATTCCCATCACATTGGTGAGTTCCGCCAATTGCCGCTCAGCCAGGTCAATAACATCCATGCTGGTTTTTTCGGCCGCAACCACAAGCAAGGCACAATCGACATTCTTTAAAAACCCGTGGCTGTCATCGCTGACCATCAGCGGCGGAGTATCGAACAGGACGAGGTCAGGATTGTAGGTTTCTTCGATCTGCTCCAATGTCTCGACCATCTGGCGACTTTGCAGAATCTCCGACGGGTTGCGGGCCGGGGCATAATTCAATCCGAAGATGACGTTATCGCCGTGACGCACAGCATGTTCCTGAAACGGAATCTTGCTGGTTATCACATCCGCCATGCTATTGTGGCCGGTCTGGCCCAGAATTCCGGCCAGACCTATCTTGCGCATGTCGAAATCGATGACGATGATACGCAAATCCGTCTGTCGTCCAAGGCTGAATGCCAGATTTGCGGTTGTCGTGCTTTTGCCGGTGCCACTATAGGGAGACGTCAGCGCCAGACGACGCCACCCGTTGCTGAGGGTTTGTTGCAGAACCTTGGTGCGCAGCATGTCATATGTTGCCGCGTCCGGGCCACCAAAGTAGGAAAGCAGGCGTTTTTTCTTGGCTGTTTTCGCGCTGATCGTGATCTCGGGCAGTGCCTTCCACAGGTCGCTATCCGGCTGTTCAGAGGAGTATCTCTGCTCTCTCGACAGATGTAGTGGCTCGGACAGTGGCTCGCGGGCGGCGCGTTCCTGCCTGGCTTTTTGAATGGCCTGCTGAAGGCGGTCCATCACACATCTCCCTGATCTATGAGGGCGGAAATGGAATGTATCACAACAATCCCTCCAGCTTTGTCATAATCTTTTCGGCAATCGGATCGAGCGGCTGATAATATGTGTGCACCGTCCAGACCGCTAAGGGCACTCCGACGAGAATCGTTAGGATCACTGTCGTCCAGATGGCACGATGGACCCAGATCTCACCATGCGAGCGGACATAGGGAATCGTGACGATCGGAAAGATATCAAGCTTGTTGATCAAATCTTCGGGGCGCCTGGGATTGCGGTTCAAAAGTTCCAGAAGCAGGATCAGCGCCAGACCCAGTCCAATGCCAAAGAGAGTACCGCCACCAGCAACCATCACGCGATTCGGCTTGAACGGGGCGCTGGGAACAGAGGGCTCCTCGATCACGGCAACCTGCTGACCTTGCGATGTTGTCTCGATGCGTTCGCCGGTCGAAGCCCGCGCTAGATTGCCGACGGCACTGTTGTACTGCAACTGAATATTGTCGTGGTTTCGTTGCAACTCTGCCAACGCGATGGCGTTCGCCGGTGTCTTTTGTACTGTGGCCGTTACCTTGGCCAGACGCTGTTCGGTGACTGCCTTCAGATCGCCCAATGTATCGATCTGGCTATCGATCTGGGCAAGCTGAATATCCAGTGCGGAACTGCCGGTCTTGGCGGCGGGCTGGGCAGCGTTTGAATTTTGTTCCGCAGCGACCACTTCTTCCTGCTTTTTGACCCTTGCCTGAAGTAGTCTGATGCGCGGATTGCTTTCGGAGTAGATCACCGAATCGTTGCTGAGCTGGGCTCGCAACAGGTTCAACTGCTGCTCGGCCGGTGTCAGATTCTGACCGGCGATGCCAGCGACCTGCCCGGTTGAATTGTACACCTCCATAAGCTTTTCGCGCTGGCTGGTAAGCGAGAATATCTGCTGGTTAAGCTGCTCCAGATTGGTTTGAAGCGCGCCCTGCTGCGCCTGCCTGAACTGTAGGTTTTCAGGCAAGGCGTCCGAATTCTCTTCTTTGAATTGCAAAATTCTGCCGCTGCGCTTGTCCAGCTCCTTGCCCAAGCGATCCACTTCACGTTGAAAGAAATCCAGCGTTCCAGTGGCGCGACCCTTCCGATAATCCACATCCAGCTTCTGGACTTCGGTCAGGTATTCTTTCAACACCCCGGCTGCGGCCTCGCCTGTCGGGGCCTCGAAGGTGATCGTCATCAGGCTGGCCGCGTTGCGGCCGGCACTGATCCTGATTGATGTCTGATTTCCAAACGCTTTGATGATCTGATCCTCGCTTGCCTCGGACTGATCGGGAAGAATTTCATATTTTTTGGCAATTTCCAGCAGCACGGGCCGTGTTAAAAGGCGCTGCTCAATGATCTGAAGCTGCTCGGGTGCGGATGTCGTAACGGTGCTGGGCGCCAGATTCGAAGGGATCTGCGGCGCATCGACGATAAGCCGCATTTGCGACATGTACGTCGGCGGCATTGTCAGAGCGAGGGCAATTGACACCGCCGACACAATCGTCGCGACGATCAGGAAATACGGTAATCTTCTTAGAAAAATCAGGAAATAATAACGCACTGGACCCATCTCAGACTGTTGCCTCCTTGTTAAGAGAGTTGCCGCCGAAAAATATTCCGTCGTCGATGACTTGGCGAACTATGCCCTCGTCCACTTCACGGGTCTCGTTGGTCCAGGCATACAGCAGGGCAAAATCGCAGAATTGGTTCACCAGTCGCGGGATGCCGGAGGTTTGTTTAAATACCTGTCTGCTGGCCAACTCGGTGAATTCCTCGCCACTGCCGCCGGCCGTCACAAGGCGATGGCGAATGTAGTTTGCAACGTTGGTCTCATCCATCCGCTCCAAATGAAAGCTGGCGGCCACCCTCTGAGTGAGTTGTTTCATCTTGGGGTCAAGGATTAGGTCGCGCAGTTCCGGCTGCCCCACCAGAACAAGTTGGATCAGCTCGTCCGTGTTTGAGTTGATGTTCGTCAACATGCGCACCTCTTCCAGGCCCTCGACGGTCAGGTTCTGCGCCTCGTCGAAAATAAGGACCACCCGACGCCCCTGCGCATATTGGGCCACCAGGAAATCTTCGAGAGCCTGAAACATTTTGACATAGCTCGCGTCATTTTCAATGGACACGCCCAATGCATTCAGCACCCATTGCAACAGCTCGCCCCGTCCGCCCTGAGCATTTGAAATCAGACCGACCGTAATCGTTTCATCCAATTCACTCAGGAGATGCTGGATCAGAGTAGTCTTCCCAGCCCCGATTTCGCCGGTCAGCACCGTAATCGGGGCGCATGTCATCACCCCGTATTCCAGCACGGAATAGCCACGCCGGTGCAGGGGCGACCAAAATAGAAATCCCGGATCTGGAAGAAGGGTGAACGGCCGCCGATCAAACCCGAAAAACTCTAGATAAAATCCATTTCTGGAGGGCATGGTGCCGCGGGAACCTTCCGTCCTGATAAATCAATTTCTGGGTCGTCGGTGGCTTCGAAAACATCAGCCTTAAGCCAACGGTGAGTCCGTACGTTATGCATCCTATCTTGCAGCGGCACGATAAATTTTTCAAGCTATTACGCCATATGGTAAATTCTGGCGCTCACTTTTCTCGGCGCGCTGATACAATTTCCGCAATAGCTCCGCACTGTTTCGCATCCGGCGGGAACCAACCAGCATTCTACATCGTTACCAGACGGCTGTTAATTGAAAGATCGCGCGCCACTGAGCTGACAACGATGTGATGGGAACGCATTTATGACAAAATTAGCAGACAGTCACATCCGTCCGATATATAATAGATGTCGCGACACGTGTGTCGAAATCGAAGTTGCGAGATTTCAACTGGTTAGCGGAAGCATCTGGTATCCGAGGCAAGATGCCAGAAGATGATTCGTCGGTGTTTAGCGTCGACGATGCCTACAGAGCAGAACAAGGTGGTCTGATTAAAGGTCGCTATAAGAAACGTAGTACAAACAGGAGCATTTTTGTGTACCTTATTGTTGGGAGGGTACTATGCGGAGCCATTGTAAGGAGGTCATCAGCGTTAGTGATGACCTTAACCGCAAAACCAGTATTATGAATTTTATCGGTCATTCACTTAAGCGCTTAGCCTCAAACTGCAAGAACTCAATTAGGGCCAAAAGCTCGCAGCGCTCATATAGTCCGCTGCATCTTGCGAAAAGCAGCGGTACAGATGTTTCGCGAAACTCCCAATTTTACAGAAGGTTTGGCAAGCGTCTTTTTGATATCTTTATCGTGTTGCTGGCCGCTCCGATCGTGTTGTTCGTTACGCTGGCTCTTGCCCTGATGCTGATATGTGTGGGTGTTGCGCCTTTCTATCCTCAGCCGCGCATTGGCCGGAACGGCAAGGTTTTTAAACTTCTCAAGTTGCGCACGATGGTTCACGACGCCGATGCCGTTCTGGAGCAGCATCTTCGTGAAAACCCTCATGCGCGGGTCGAGTGGGAGCGGAATCAGAAGCTTAAAAATGATCCGCGAATCGTCAGGGGCGGCCAATTCCTGCGGCAGTCCTCACTGGATGAGTTGCCGCAATTCTGGAACGTGCTGATCGGTGAGATGTCCCTGATCGGCCCCCGGCCGATGATGGTCTGCCAGAAGGATCTATACCCCGGCGACCGCTATTACAGCATGCGCCCGGGCATTTCAGGGTCTTGGCAGATCTCGATGCGCAACAATTCGTCATTCGCAGACCGTGCATTTTATGACAACAGTTACTGGGAAGAAATGTCTTTAACGACGGATATTTCGATCTTGGTCCGCACTGTCTTCGTTGTGATTCGCGCAACTGGTTGCTGACACGCCTTCGGTTTGGCTTGGCAACGGTGCGCAATTCAAACGCGGCATACCCGTCATGAGCCGGCGGATATGCGATTGCGCGCTTCGGTCATTAGCAGGGCGATCTAACATACTGTGGGCATACAATGGCGTGTGCCTGCCAGGTGTTTCCTGCTTATATACCACGCCATATCATCCCATGATCAGAAGCAACCGAAGCAATCTTGCCGCACATGACAAAAAGCGTGAAGCCTGTGGATTGTTTCGCGATCCGAAAAATGACAGGTTGGCCGAAAACAGAAAGAAAGACAGATGCGCACAATCATCAGATCATTCGTTCTTCTCGCCATTGCGGTTGTATCGGTTACCTCCACTGCTGTCTTGGCGCAGAGTTCCTATCAGATCCAGCCGGGCGACGCTCTCCAGATTGAGGTGCTTGAGGATCCCAACCTAAACCGCACCGTTCTGGTTCTTCCCGACGGTTCGATAAGCTTTCCGATGGTGGGCACGGTCAGGGCGTCCGGCAAATCCATCGACTCGCTAGGGTCTTCGCTGGCGTCACGATTGGCGTCAAGTTTCAACGCGCAGCCAACCGTTTTTGTGTCCCTCGCCTCGCTCGCGCCTCCTCCTGCAATCCCCGTGCCGACCCTCGTGCCGACCATCGATGTTTATGTCATGGGCGAGGTCAACGCACCAGGTAAGGTCCCTGCCGTTGAAGGGACCACCCTCCTGCAAGTTCTTGCCGAAACCGGGGGATTGACCAGGTTCGCAGCCCGCAAGCGCATCGAATTGCGCCGTGAAGACGAGCGGACACGCACTATCCGCAGATACCTCTATAATTACGATGGAACAGGCAAAAGCATCGGTGGCAATACCGTCCTCCAGCCCGGAGATGTCATCGTCGTACCGCCACGCCGATTGTTTGAGTAGGGACCTGAGATGGCCAAATTCGCGATAAGGCCGTCTTTTGTGCTGGTCGGCGGAACAATTTGTGGCATCGCGCTTGGTCCGGTGTATGCACAGCAGCTTGGCGGACAGGCCAACAATCGAGCTCGAATCACGGCGCCCGCTTCTGGCGCGCAAGCACCCGCCGTGCAGTCGGGGACAGGCTCGGGGGTAACTGTCACGCTCGATTACCGTTCGACATTGCGCTACGATGATAACCTTGGAATGGATGATCCGTCGCTGGGCTCGACATCGCGCTGGGACAACACATTCGCGCTGGGCATTGCTAACCAGACGCCCAATTCCCAGTTGAATTTCGATCTGACGGGGTTGCATCGATCGGCGGATCGACCGGTCATTGGAACGGATACGGGTTTCTACGATCCCACCGCCCTTTTGTCATACTCCACGAATAGCGCGAACAGTTCACTCACTGCGGTGGCAGAATATCGCGAATCCGACCTGACCTTCAATCGGGGGCTAAGTGACATCAATCAGGATGGCGTCATCGACGACAGCGACATCCTGACTGACCGAGGCACCCGGATTGCAACCCGCGCTGGCCTGACATTGCAGACGGGGATTAACGATCCGATCGGGTTCATCTTCAATTACAGCCTTCGGCAACGCGACTATCGCGACACCACCGATCCAGGCCTGTTTGAAAACAGCATCAGCAACTATTCCCTCACCACCCTGCTGCAACTGAGCCCGGTCCTTCAGGGAAACGTCAGCCTGAATTATACCGACTACACCGCCGAAGACGCGCGCAGAACCGAACGGCAGACGACAACGATTTCCACGGGGGTGACGTATGACGTCTCTGCTGTGACCACGGTGGATGTAAGTCTCGGCATCTCACAGGTAGACGAAACCCGCCGCGCCGTTCCGTCAAGCACGACCGACGAAAATTTCGTCGGGTCCTTTTCAGTGACCCGCGATCTTCCCAGTGGCACGGCGAACGCACAGGTTGACCAGACCTTTACCAGCAATGGCAGCCGGACGAATGCAACTGTCGGGCGGACTTTTCTTCTGCCAAATGGCACGCTGGGTTTCAATGTTGGTGCGACGTATGGCCCCTTTGAGCAGTTAACTCCAATCGGCGATCTTACCTATGTGCATTCCCTTAGCAGTTCGCAGATCACGGCATCGCTCCGGCGCCGGGTCGGCACCAGTATCCAAGACCGGGAAACGCAACAGACGCTGGCCAAATTCAACTACGACTATTTTATAAATCCGGTTTCCAGCGTCTCTTTCGGGGTCACTTATGTGGATCAGCAGGATGACGGCACAGGTGCGTCCAATCAGCGCCAGCGTGCCGATTTCAATGCCTCCTATACCCGTGCAATTACGCAAGATTGGGGCGTGACTGTGGGATATCAACGCAGTTATGACGACTTTGTCGGATCGGGAAGCGCCGATGGCAACTCGGTTTACCTGACGCTGGGGCGGCAGTTCGTTTTGAAACCCTGACAGGGATCGCCTCAATGAAACTTGGCTAAAATTGAACGAATTGAACAAGGCAGATCGCTCTGGTCAGCCTTTCCAAGCCCGCAAGTAGGCCGCGATAAGCGGCGGCACCTGATAGGGCCATGCCATTTCAGTCTCTACACGCGCGCGCCCAAAGCGACCCATCTTGGCGCGCAGCGCGCCGTCCGCCAGCAACTCGGCGATCTTCTCGGCCATGTCCACAGGATCGTTGGGCCGCGCGTAAAGCGAGGCTTCCTGCGCCGAATGACGACCTTCGATCACGTCGAATTGCACGATCGGCTTTTCGAACGCCATGTATTCCAGGATCTTGTTCATGGTGGATTTGTCGTTCATCTCGTTCACCCGGTCCGGGTTTACGCAAACATCCGCGGTCGACAGGATCTCGAACAGTTCATGATCCGGCGCGCGCCCCGTGAAGGTTACAAATTCTGCCAGCTCCATCTCTTCGGACTGCTGTTGCAGCTTCTTCAGGCTCGGTCCGCCGCCCACCAGGCAGAACTGAATATCATCCCGTCCCTTCACATTTACCAAATGCGCAACCGAGTCCAGCAGCAGGTCGATACCTTCCTGATCCCCCATGACGCCCACATAACCCACCATGTAGCGCCGCCCGCGCCGCCACGCCGGGTTTTCCGGCACGCGTTCCAGCCGCGTGAGGTCTGGTCCCGAACGCACGATGAATACGTCCTCCGGCGCCATCCCGCCGCGCTCGATAGCTATCTTGCGATAGCTTTCGTTGGTGGCAATGGAGGCCCGCGCCGATGCGAAGGTCAGCCGCTCGAACAGGCACATCAGCTTCCAGAAGAAGCCGCGCTTGCCGAATTTGGCCTCGTATAGCTCGGGGTTGATGTCATGGTGATCGAACAAATACCGCACGCCCAATAACTTGAAGGGCAGGGCGACAAGAAAGATCAGATCGGGCGGATTGCAGCCGTGGATGACGTGGAAACCGCGCGTCGCCTTGATTCGCAGTGCCAGCCAGGTTTCCCAGAAAAGCGCGGCGCCATATTCCAGCAGATATCCCATCGCCCCGCTGGCATCCAAGGGCAGCGGATGGCGATAGACGCGAATACCGTCCTCTTCCCAGTAACGTTCTTCGTGTCCCTTACCGGTGGGGCAGATCACTGATACCTGCGCTCCGGCTGCCGCCAAGGTGCGCGCCTCCATCCAGACTCGCCGGTCAAACGGAACCGGAAGGTTTTCAACTACGATCAATGTCTTCAGACCTGACAGCGGCTTTGTGCGGCGCAACTCTTCCAGCGTGATCGCTTGGGCGGGCTGCGGATCGTCGGCCCGGTAAATCACAGGGTCATTACTCGTATTCATAGGTGCGCAAAATCCTGGAATCGCCCACATCCAACCCGTCAATGATTGAGTTTGACGCAACCACTAAATCCCATGGGCCCGCTTCAGCGGTGGCTTTGTCCACCAACAGTTCCCCGAATTTCGGCAGGTAGGTAAAGATATATCCCAAGTTTTGACCGCGCAGATCGTCCGGCCTGATCGCCGGATCGTAAACCGACAGCCGATAGCCTGCCTCCAGAAGTCGCCGGGCGATATCAACATTCGGACTTTCACGCAGATCGTCGGTGTTCGCCTTAAACGCCAGCCCGGCCATCAGCACCCTGCCACCGTCGGGCAATTTTGCCATGATGTCCTGCGCCTGGTAGGTCTTGTGTGCCTCGTTGCTGTGCACCAAGCTGTCGATCAAATGCGTATATGCGCCGATTTCACTCGCCATATGCTGGAGCGCCCGCACATCCTTGGGTAGGCACGACCCGCCAAACGCACCGCCGGGGCGCGTATAGTACGGCGAGATGTTGAGTTTGGTGTCAGACACGAATATTTCGTGCACCTTTTTGGCGGAAATTCCCATCCGCTGGCACACCCGGCCCATTTCGTTGGCAAAGACTATTTTTATCGCATGCCAACTGTTGTCGATGAATTTGGTGATCTCAGCTTCTTCGTAGGTGGTATAGAACACCTTGGCGTCCAGCCCCTCATTCAGCTTATCCATGACCTTCGAGCGCTTACCATCACGGGTGCCGATCACGATCTTGGGCGGCGAGAAGAAATCCTGCACAGCGCTACCCTCGCGCAGGAATTCGGGGTCATAAACGATCTCAACTGCCGCATCGGTTCGGTTGCCCAGACAAGACCGGAAAATTGGCTCTACCAGCTGCCTGACAGTGCCGGGCCGGAAGGTCGAGCGATAAGTGACGGTTAGCGGTTTGGCCCGCCCGGAAGACAGGCGTTCCGCGATTTGCCGTGTAACGTTGACGATAAAACTCATATCATGCGAGCCGTCGATCGAACTGGGCGTACCGACGCACACCATCGCCAGATCGATATCGGAAAAATCGGAAATCTCAGTCACGGCCCGTATCAGGCCCTTTTCAAGCGCCTGTTGCAAAAGCTCCGTAACCTGTGGCTCCTTGATCGGGGCCTGGCCGGAATTGATCTCGTTTACCTTGTCGGCATTGATGTCGATACCGATCACTTCGTGACCTTCGCGGGCAAGACAGCAAGCTGCCGTGAAGCCAACATACCCAAGGCCGAGAATAGCAATCTTCATCCGGTTACTTTATTCTTTGAGGCGGCGTATTGTTGCCGTAACAAACGCACCTTCCGCGATACCGGTGTTTCTCGCGCGTATGAGAGTGTAGTTTCTATAATCGAACCCCGAAACAGCACTGGCACCATCGCCGAACAATACGGCACATAAAGTGATCGAGCGATTTTTAATCTAAACAAACTTGTATTCTTTGCTAATAATAGCAGTGGGCCCTGAACATTGCTAGCATTTTGAATCTCGGGGCATAAGGCGGGGCGTGAATGACGGCAAACACAACTGTTCTGGATGAAGCCTTACCCTCATATCGGAAAGCGAGCATTTGAAGCACCTCCCCAGGCCCGATCCAACTCCCAGCAGGTTCACTCGCAGGTCTTCTCTTGCCTTGGGGGCGGCGACCCTTCTTGCGTCGGGCGTTTTTCGCCAAGGGCTGGGCGTCGTCACGCTGGCGGTCACCGCCCGGCTGCTTCGGCCCGAGGATTTCGGCATTGTTGCGTATTTTCTGATATATGTCGCGCTGCTCGAGATGATCCAGCGCCAGCTTTCGATGGTGCTGATCCGTCTCGACACGGTGTCGCGTGAGCATCTTCAGACGGTATTCACACTGCAGGTCCTTTTTGGGATTCTGGCTGCCGCTCTTATTTGGTCGTCAGGGCCGGCAATGGCGCTTTTTGGCATCCCCGAGTTGGTCGAAATTTTGCCGGCCGTGTCCGCCACTTCGCTACTGATCGCACTGCGCAACCCGCGCTTCATTCTTTTTGAGCGGGGTTTGAGGTTTTCGCTCGCAGCGGCCGAGGAGACTCTGAACCGAATCGCCTATGCGGCAGTCGCCATATATCTGGCCTGGCTGTGGCGGGACTTCTGGGCGATCATCGTCGCCACTTTCGTGGGGATCGCGATGCGAAACGTTTTAACATTCGTAGCCGCGCCGATGATGCCGAAACCGACGCTGTCCAAGTGGCGCGACAGCCTTGCTTTCTCGTCCTGGGCGATCGGCGCACAGCTGTCACAGTTCTTTGCCAACAGCGTGCCGCAGATCTTTATCGGCGCGACGCTGGGGCTGGCCGATGCCGGTATCTTTCGCGTTGGCAGCCGGATCATCAACACTGTCACAACACAGCTTTTTGCTCCTCTGCAGCGGGTGATATATCCGGGCCTTGCGGATGTGGCACGCTCCAGTAACCGCCGAAAAGAGGCATTTATCAGCCTCAACGCGCTGTTGCTGGCCGTGGTGTTGCCGCTTAGCATCGGGGCCGCCCTGATCGCCGAAGACGCCATCCTTTTCGCTCTGGGCTACAAATGGATCGCGGCAGCTCAGGTGATTTGGGTGCTGGCCCCGCTCAAGGCCCTGGAAACCTTGCAGGCGAATGTGCGCGCTGCCAGCTATATTGAGGGGTCGACCCAGTCTCTGTTCCTGCGCAATGCATTGCTTTTGGTGCTGGTCTGCCTGTTCATGTGGGTTGGAACTCAGTTCGGCTTTAACGGAGCCTTGACTGCCGCCGCTCTATCGAGCTTTGCCGCTTTGGTCATCACGCTGATCCTTGCCCAGAGTTTCGGAAGGGGAGGTCTTTTTGAGCCTCTCACCGTTGCCTGGCGCAGCTTTGCCGCTTGTGCGCTGATGGTGGTGGCGGTGATCGCCACCGATCACCTGCTTCGGTCGGGCGAGGATGCGCCACTCCTTCGTATCATTGTCTTGACGAAGGTAGGGGTTGGGGCTTTCGTCTATACAACTGTGCATATCGCCCTATGGCGGATGACCGGGCGTCCCGAAGGATTGGAAACGCTGCTGTTGTCGCTGGCGTCCCGCTTGCGCGGCCAGATCAGACGCAAGCGGGCATGAACACTGACCCTCTGACGCGGACTGTAATCTGGCGCAGCCCGGCGGTGATTTATGGTTTTGTTGACAAAAGGCCGGTCGCGCCATAGGCTTTCGGTCAGCCGCGGTCGGGATCGAAGGACGGCTTTTAATGCGTGCCAAAGGCATCTTCAAACTGCTCTCCCTCACTGGGCTTGCATTCTTGCTGTCATCCTTTCCGCTTGTCGCCGCGCCGCGCTGCACCGGCATGGATGCCACGCCCCTTACGTCAACCAAGCCCACGTCAAAGAAACTACAGGGTCAGACCATCCGCACTGCCGCTGCACTGTCGGAGGCGCTCAAACGCGCGAGGGGCGGCGAAATTTTCCTGCTTGCACCTGGCAACTACGGGACGCTGTCTATCAAGAAGGCAACCTTCCGCACCCCGGTGACGCTCCGCTCAGCCGATCCCGGTGCGAAGGCCAGCTTTTCTGAGGCTTACATCAGACACGCGTCCAACATCACCTTCGATACGATAAAGTTCGACTACAGTTTTTCGCCGGGCGAAACATTTCGGGCCAGCAAGTTCCGCGTCGAGAACAGCAGCGACATTACCTTTGTCGATTCGCTTTTTGATGGCGATGTAGCGCATGGAACAGGGACCGCAGCGGACGGTTTGGGAACGGGCAAAGGGCTGATCGTCAAAGGGTCAAGAAAAGTCGACATTGTGAATTCGGAATTTCACTCTTGGTGGACAGCCTTGACTGTAAATACCAGTTCGGACATCCATGTCGCCGGGAATAACATTCATGGCATTCGATCAGACGGGATGAAGCTGGGAAGCTCCCGGACACTGCTCGTTGAAAAGAACTACATACATGACTTCGATGGGGCGCAGGGACTAAGCGATCATCGCGACATGATTCAAATCATGCGATCCAGCGGGACTGGCGTCAGCGACCTGACGATCCGGGACAATATCTTTGACATGGGATCGGGCGACTGGACCCAAACCATCTGGGCCGGTCGGGATCGGGCAAACGCGAATGATGCCACCAACTGGCACCGGAATGTGCTGATCGAGAACAATGTAATCTATAACGCGCATACGCACGGTATATCTATTGATCTTGCAAAGGGTCTGTCGATTCGGCGCAATTCACTTATCCGGGTGCGTCGATCAAATAACGAGAATATCTCGATTCCCAAAATCAGAATTTCAAAGAGTTCTCAATATGTTGTTATAGAACAGAATGTTGCCGGCGCGATAGGAGGATACGAAGGCCAGCAGGATTGGGTGGTACTGAACAATGCGATCATCCAGGATACTTCCCCTAGCCGCGCGGGTTTTTATGATCGCCAGTTCATCTATTACGCCACCAGCGCAACAAAGGGATATAATCAGTACAGCGTACGTCCAGGAAGCATTATAGATCAGCTGAATGCAGGGTCGACTCTGGTAAAGAATTACCCAACGTGCCGGTAAAGTACCCGTCTTGAACAGTCATGACTTGCTCTCGACTATCATCTTAGAAGGCGAAAAAGCTTGCGCGACCGGATCGAGACAATCGCTAAATTAGCGTTTCCGCCGCCGAGTATCGCGGCGCGGCTTTATCAGTCTTTTGACGTTCGGCCCGACGGGCCCGGAAGGGTTCTAATGCACTGTCAGTTTCGTACTGAATGCAGAGGCGTATAGATGTGTAATTTCTGCACTCAGACTTAGTTAAAACCTGAAAGGTACCAAGCCTCTGATCAGGAATGGCGAACCGGTCATGACGCAATCGGAGTTGTCCGCGTCATGGGATGAAAATCCAAAACTTAGAGAACGGATCTGCTTGGGCAACGATTCTCATTAATTTGTTGTGATTCGTTTGGAAACTCCTGTAGCGTTAACGAGGGGGACCGGAATGGAAGCTGGTTATTTGACCGACAAAGATATTTCAGTAGTCGTTATTGGCGGCGGGCCCGCAGGTCTGACGGCGGCGTATGAGCTTCAAAAGCTGAGCGACAAACACGTTCCGCATGTCTTCGAAGCAACGGACATGGTGGGCGGCATTTCGCGAACGGCAACCTACAAAGGGTATCGGTTCGACATCGGCGGGCACCGCTTCTTTACCAAGGTGCGCGAGGTCGAGGATATGTGGCACGAGGTGCTGGGCGACGATTTTATCACAGTGCGCCGACTCAGCCGGATCTATTATCGCGACCGGTTTTATGATTATCCGCTGCGTATCTTCAATGCACTGGGCAATATTGGCGCCTATGAAACTTACAGGATCATAGGCAGCTATATCAAATGGAAACTCCGCCCGAAAAAGCAGGAGGACACGTTTGAGGAGTGGGTCATCAACCGCTTCGGTGGGCGGCTCTACATGCATTTTTTCCGCAGCTACACGCGGAAAGTCTGGGGGATACCTCCGTCGCAAATTCGCGCCGACTGGGCAGCGCAGCGGATCAAGAATCTGTCACTGCCCAAGGCCGTATGGAATGCTATCTCCGGCTCGAACGACACTGCGAGCCTGATTGAAGAGTTTCAATATCCGCGTCTGGGCCCGGGCATGATGTGGGAAAAAACCCGCGATCTGGTCAGGAACCAGGGCGGCACCGTCCAGATGCGATCCGAGGTGGTGAAGGTGAACCGCGACGGCAATCGGGTTACTTCGGTGGATGTGCAGCGCTGGGATGAACAAAACGGGAAAAGCGACAAGATTGAGCGCGTCGAGGGCGCGCATTTCATCAACTCGATGGCGGTGCGGGAGCTGATCCACGCCTTCGATCCTCCTCCTCCGCAAGAGGTGATTGATGCCGCCGACCGCCTGAAATACCGTGACTTCCTGATCGTAACGTTGATGCTGGATCACGCGGACCCGTTCCCCGACAACTGGATCTACATCCATAGCCCCAAGGTGAAGGTTGGGCGCATTCAAAATTTTCGCGCATGGTCAAAGGAAATGCTACCCAATCAGAACACGTCGTCGATCGGGATGGAGTACTTCTGTCAAAAAGGGGACGGCCTATGGAGTTCCTCGAACGAGGACCTCATCAAGCAGGCCGGCGAAGAATTGGAGACACTCAAACTGGCCTCGGCGAGCGCGATCATTGACGGGACAGTTATCCGGCAGCCCAAGGCCTATCCCGTCTACGACCGCGAATACAAAGATGCCGTAGATACCGTTAGCACATGGCTCAAGACTCTCGATAATTTCGAAACCGTCGGACGCAACGGCTTGCATCGCTACAATAATCAGGACCACTCGATGCTTTCGGCCATGTATGCCGCGCGCAACATTATGGGTGCGAACTATGACGTATGGGACGTCAATATAGATCGCTCGTACCACGAAGAGTTCGAGGCCGACGCCAAGAAAAAGAAAGCCTTGGTGAAAGGCTCTTTGGACAAGCCCAACGCGCTTTAGAGCATTTCGCGAATGCCAGCATCACGTCTTCTCACGAAACACGGCGCAGCTTTACTCCTGCTGAGGTGCCGGGTGTGATCACTCGTCAGGGTCGTAACCAAGCCTCTTAAAATCTTCGGCATAGCGGTTCCGGATGGTCTTGCGATTCCACGCTCCCAGCTGTTGCCTGGTTAACCGCCTGCGGCTTTTGGTTGATTCGTTTCGCTTGGGCAGTGCGTGTGAAATGCCGAAAATGCGTTGAAAAATCTCGGGCATGCGCTCGCTCAGATCTTCAAACCTGACGATCTCATCGACAAGACAGTTTCCGTTTTCGTCGAACAGGTAGCGACATTGTGGCACGACATGTCTTGCCATATCGCGATAGTCGTCACGATATTGCCGTCTGAGAAACCAGAAAAGGGGTCCGGTCTTGCTGAAGCTGCGATATCGGAACTCCGACAAGATTCGATCATATGGGTTACGGACCACTGCGAACTTGAAATAGGCGTTCCAATGATCCTGATCGATATGGCCTTTGCGGACATATTCATCCGCATAGAGATGGCTTAAATACTGTGGACCGACTGCCGGTTCGTCATTGTGTTTTAGGTTCAGAGCTTTGCGGTCGGCCCATGACAGCCCCAAATCGTCGAGAAATACTTGCTCGATACTCTGACCTGCCGTTTTTGGAACGTGGACGAAGATGGTTTTGTGCCGATGTGAAATCATTCGCTTGCCCCGAGTACCATCTTTTTCACACGCAAACTCCCGGTGGCATACATCCTGATCTTCCCCGCCTACATTTCGCAACGGCATTTGTATGGCAAGAGATTTCAAACAATTCCGCATAGCAGAGCAGACGAAGGATTACATTTCCATATCGGCCGATACATCACGATAGAGTGCAATATCGGCGGCGTAATAGCTTTTGATGAATGCCTCGACAGCGGAGTCTTCGAACGCTGGAAGCGGTACGGTGCCGCCGGGTACCATCAGCTTTCGCCGCGCATTGACGCGAAGCGTCTCGTAGACCGCGCCCGGCAGCAGCCTGCGGGCCACAGCGCTGCCACTGCGCAACAGCTGTTTCAGATGCGGCTGGCGAAATACCGTGGTCTTGTTGGTATGGCCAATTTCCAATCTGTCCGTGCCAATGTGACGTCCAAGTGCGATACCGAGAAGATCCAGCCGTTCGATAGGGAAGAGGTGTCGCACCAGTTGTTCGCCATCGACCTCAATATAATCTGATTGCCGGGAAAAATGGATGAACTCTGGTGCGATTATCCGCGGTTCACTTTGCAGGTATTTGACGACACGGTCGATCTCGACGCGAATTTCGGCTTGGTCAAGCTGGGCGAACTCCTTGCCAAGGTACATTTTCGTCCGCTGCGCTAGAGCCGAGCGAAACCGCTGGAACGGATCCCGAACCAAGGCAAAACTATCATATGTTTTCAGTTTCTTGAACGCGTCAGGGTCTATATCCCGCAACAATGCAAGAGGTATATGCCGAAAGTCGATGTCGCCTAGCTCTGGGTGCCGCTCGACCGTTTTCAGGAACCGGCTGTCAGCATCATGATATGGCAATACCGCCGCGCGTACCGACGTTCCTGCACATTTCGGCACATGAATAAATACAAAACGATAGCGGTCCGACAGGATCATCACGGGCGCCCCTTACAAGCATTTATTGTATGCGGAAAAGGGTCAGCCTTTCAACCTGTCGGTAACGGGATGATGTGATCAAGGCGCGAATTCCGCGCCTTGATCGAGTTCTCACTATTGCGTCAATTTACGCCCTGGTCTCAGATTTTACCTGAAACGCTGCTCACCATTTCACCCGCAAGCGGCAGGTCACCAATGAAAACTCAGATCATTGCTGCACCGCTACAAAAGTCGGCATTAGGCGAACAGATCGTCATGTATCACAAATTGATCCGTGAATTGCACATCGGCGTCGATAGCGAACCCGCTCATTTCGCCGTCTGCAAGCCTGCCCAAGCTGCCGCCAAGGGTCCAGCCCCATTCATGATTATCGCCACCGACAAAATCAAAATCGGTGTCCGTCTTATCAAGAACGACACGGTCGTCCACGATAATCTGCAAGCGGTCCGACTCTTGATCGATTAGCAGAGAAATCGTGTGTTTTTCGGTATCGTTCAGCCCGAGATTGTCGACCCTGAACCCTTTGTGAAACGGGTCATCATTGTTTCGGACATGCGCGACAAGACCGTCATCATTCAACGAGAGACCAATCTTTCGGTGGTTCCAGACCAATCGTTGTTCACTGCCATCCGCCTGATCACGGGCGAAATCGACTTTGAACGCGATCTGTTCGGAGTCTTCGAACTGCGCCAACCGGCCGAGCTTGGCAGCGTCACCTTGACCGTCAAACTGAATTGCCGAACCTGAAGTGCTATTCACGATGGCGGTATTCCCTCTCAAGTCCGCCTGTCCGCTCGTCGGCAGGCCAGCGATGTCCAAAACGAAATCGTCGAAGGTCATCGAGGTTTCGTTCTCATTCCCCACCTGAGGCGACCCGGAGCTTCCAGTACCACTGTCGGCAATGTCGGAATTGTCCAGAATGGGGCCGCCCGTGCCAGTATCCGTGTTATCCTGGTTCGTGGAATTGTCGATCGCGCTGCCCTGACCAGCAGAACTGGCGCCCGTGTTGCTTCCACCTGTGGATCCTGCAGCGCCAGCGCTTCCCGAATTTGGGATAGAAGTGGTCGGGTTTCCGACCCAGGCGTCGTAGGAAAACGAAGGCTGGGCGTTGAGGCTAGATCCCGCGTTCAACTGATCGACCATGCTGCCGACTGCAATCTGAAACTGGTTGCTGCCGTCTGCCTGCGCAGTTGCATTATATATGAACTGGTCGTCGTAAAAGCCCGGCGCGTTCTGATTAGTATTTTGGATCAAAGCGTTGTTTTGCACGTTCCAATCGGACTGTCCGTTTTCGCCAATGATTCCCGGCGCGATATTATTCTCGATCGTTACATTTTTAGATCCCGAGGTAACGTTAATCTTGGGGATAGTGATCCCACCTGTTTCGGCGCGATCGACAGCAATCAGTGAATTTTCTCGGATTGTCAGCCCATCTGCAAGATCGAAAGCGATTCCGTGGGAGTGCGCGTTATAGATCACATTGTTCTCAATCAGCACATTCTGATGCCAATGCGTGGGATCGTTACTGTTTGCCTTGTCCCGACCAGCCCAGATCGTTTGAGTGAAAATTCCAGATCCCATGTCAAATATATTGTCCCGGATCGTAAGGTCACTGACGCCAGTCCCGCTGGACCGCATGATTTGAATCATGTCGCGATGATCGCTTAGCCCCTGCGCCCCGTCGAAATCATGTATGTAATTTTTTTCAACCAGCACTGTCTGGGAGCTTCCCAGCTTCATGCCGTCTGATCGAATACCATGAATGTTATTCCCGGCGACATGGATGTCCGAGCTGGTATTTACAGTCAAGGCTGTCCACCACGAGTGAAATTCGGAATCCACGATATCGACGTTTGTCGACCCTTTGACGATCAAACCTTTGCCCGATCCCAGACCGTCCGCTGCGGTTCCCGTTCCGTGCGCAACATCGCCATCAAAAAGCGAATTGGTAAAAGTGATGTCGCTGCTGTTTTCGACGCGGAACTTGCTGGCCCGGTAGGTTTCGCCCGTCGAATAGTTGTAGTCGAACTTGATTGTATCGAAGGTGATGTTGGACGAATGTTTGACATAAGCCTCAGAGAAGCTTGCCATCGTTGTCGCATCGGCGGATTTCAGCGTAACATTCGACGAAAATTTCATTCCGCTGAGGTTTAGCTTGCCATAATCCCCTGACGCGAGGAGTATTGTTTCACCACCCGTTGCGGTTGCCAAAGCGTTGTTCAGTTCTGTCGTGTTCGCGACGGTTATTGTGCGTTGTGTCATTGTAGACCTTTTTAGAGGCGCCAAAAGCGCATGTAATCCGTTCACCCCATCCGGACGGATGGAGCAGTCGCCAATCGGCGGCAAAGAGACCAAAAATCGGTCTTATCTTGAAACTGGTACCTGAGGGGCGTTCACCCCGTGTGCTCGTAGTGACGGCAACTGTGCCCTAACCAACTGCATTGATATTCGGAGATTGTTACCACCCCCTTAACAACAGCCAGACTCATGCCGATCGCCTCTTTTCTGTGCAACTGATCTGATTCCAATTGTCGCTGCTTGGCGTGAATTAGCGCAAATTGATGTCCGGGAGGCGTATATCAGCTTAATGCGAGGATGCAATCCTGGGGGGCTATCCTTCTTTAAATGCCCTCATAAGTTGATCCGCCAGTGGCTTCGTAAGGTAGTCCAATACTGACCTCTCACCGGTCTGCATGAACGCCTCAACGGGCATCCCCGGGACAAGATGCACGGATCCTAGGCTGCGCAACTCATCGGCCGATAGAACCACCGTCGCGCGGTAATACGTGCGTCCCGTTGTTTCATCCCTGATCGTGTTGGGCGAGATCTTGACCAGTTTGCCATAGAGTATCGGCGCCGTTTTCAGATCGAACGCGGGAAACTGCACCTTTGCGATCTGCCCGATATAGATCTGGTCGACCGACGTCGGCTCCACCCTTATTTCGAACTCAACACCCTCTGAAACCGGGATTATCTGCATAATGACGGATTCGGGTGCCACCACGCCCCCCACCGTGTAAACTTGCGACTCGTGCACGACACCATCCACCGGCGCCACGATATCTATGCGATCAAGCTGCTTTTCGAGTGTCACAAGCTCCAGCAGCAATTCTTCGTGCCGAGTTGTCGTCTCGCGTAATTCAGTGACCACCTCTTCCATCATCTGACGGTCCGATTGCAGGATCTCCATCTGCGCATCGCGGATTGAATTATGGATGCGGGCCAGTTCGGATTGGTGCCCAACACTGTCACCCAACAGAGCGGCCTCAGTACGTTGCAACGCCAGCACGTCTGCCTCACGTACCAACCCCTTCTCGTTCAGCGCCTGTTTGCTACCAAGCTCTTGGCGGATGTAGGTCAGCTGACTTCGCTTGGCCTCAATCTGGCCCTTGATGCCGTCGATCTGGTTTTTGAACTGCGCGATACGTTCGCGGAGTTGCTCTTTCTTGCCCAATTGCAATGCGCGGCGTGCCTGAAAAATCTCAACCTGGCCAGCATACTGGTCCGTCAAATCCATCCCGGACAGTTGCATAGGCGGCTCGCTGCGCTCAATCCGGTCCAGTCCGCGATGTTCCGCGTCCAGCCGATCCTGGCGCACCACGACCTCGGCCAGGCGATTGCGATAGATATCGCGATTGATCTCAAGAAGTGTCGCATCAAGCCTGAGCAGCAACGCGCCGCGCTTGACGAAATCGCCATCCTCGACCCGAATATCAGACACGACACCGCCATCAAGGCTCTGAACCACCTTGGGATTGCCGCGCACCACCGCCTGACCCGACGCAATGACAGCCCCGTTGATTTGCGTATAGCCGGCCCAGCCGACCAGCAGAGCGAACAACGCCACGCTGCCAATGCCGCCCAGAATCGCCGGCCAGCGCAGTCCTGTTTTCACGCCCGCATGCTGGCTGATCCCGCTCGGCGCAGTCTTGGTCATCGTAGGTTTTGCTGACGTTTTCATGACTGGCCCCCGGATACTGATCGCGGGCCGGGCGCTGTCGAGTTCGCGGCGCGGATGGTTTTATCCTTGTCGCCGAAATAGACTACGCGACCCGCGCGCAACAATAACAGCTTGTTAAGAGAGACAAGCGCGCTCGGCCGGTGCGCCATCACGATCACCACGCTGCCGTTGTCGCGCAGAGTCTGGATTGCAGAGGACATCGCATCATCCCCATCCGCATCCATATTCGAATTGGGTTCGTCCAGCACCACTAGTTTAGGAAGCCGGTAAATCGCGCGTGCCAGTCCCAACTGCTGGATCTGACCGCTGGACAGGGGCTGTGCGTGCGCGCCAACGACGGTTGAATATCCGTCCGGGAACGTCAGAATCATGTCATGTACCCCGGCAATCCTTGCCGCCTGAATGACATCGGTATCCAACGGTTGCGGCTCAAACCGCGAGATATTCTCGGCAATGGTGCCTGGTAAAACCTCGACTGACTGGGGAAGGTAGCCGATATGATGGCCCAGTTCCTCGGGGCGCCACTGATGCAGCGCTACACCGTCAAGCCGGACATCGCCCGCATCCGGACGCCAGGCGCCGACCAACAGTTTCGCAAGGCTGGATTTGCCAGCCGCACTATTGCCGATCACGCCCAGCCCGTCACCCGGCAACAACTCAAAGCTCACCTGATTCAAAATGCGCTCACGTCCCTTGATGTGCGATTGCGGTGGCATCAGCTTGATCAGGCTTTTGACCACCAAACGACCTTTGGGTTCGGGAAAGGAGAGGCGCCTCTTTTCCTCGGGAATGATGTAAAAGACGGCCAGCAACCGCTTGTGAGCCGCCATCCCGCGCGAAATGGCGCTCCATTGCCCGAGTACCTGGTCAACCGGCGCCAACGCGCGCCCGGCGATGATTGACGTCGCGATAATCATTCCCGGCGTGATCTCTTGTTGCAGCGCCAGATAAGCGCCTACCGTCAACAGTGCCGATTGCAACAGCAACCGGAAAGAGCGCGAGAACGACGAGAAAAACTCGGTTCGGTCGATGCCCTCCTGCCCCTTGGTAAGCGCAGAATTGTGCAGTTTCCGCCAGCGCGCCACGACCGCGTCGCGCATCCCCTGCGTCATGATTGCAGCGGCGCTACGTCGGCTCGCTTCAAGAAATTCCTGCTCCGCGCCCTCGCGCTGTGCTGAGGCCGCAGATGCGTCTTTCGTCAGCACCTGGTTCAGTATTGCGACGGCAATCATAATCCCGGCACCGGCTATTGTCAGATAACCCAACAGAGGATGGATGGCGAATATCACCACCAAAAACAGCGGTATCCAAGGTAGGTCGAACACGCCCAAGATGGCCGGGCTGGACATGAAGCTTCGCATTACTCCCAAATCGCTTACCGGATTGTACCGCTGCGCGTCAGTGTCGAGGCTTTGTTGCATGCAGTACGTCATTGCTCGATCGCCAAGATCCTGATCAAGCCGATATCCTGCCCGCGACAGAAGGCGCGAGCGCAGGAACTGGTAGAATCCCAAAAAGACATAAAGAATGACAACAACGACAAAGAGACCCTGAAGCGTTGGAATCGACCCGCTGGACAGGACCCGGTCGTAGATCTGCAGCATGTAGATCGGGCCTGTCAGCATCAGGACGTTGATAATGGCGCTGAAAAGCCCGACAATGACCAGTGTCCGCCGGAGCTGTTTTAGCGCGGTTCTATAGAGGTTTTGACCTTTAAAGACGGCTTGTCTCATAGTTTATTGCCTTCGCTCCACACACTCATAGGTGTGGCTGCCCGTGTGAGGCATATTGGTTAATTTCTTCATAAGATCGAAGCTAAAACGGCCGTTCTTGCCGCTCGCCGAGGTCGAATGATTTTAAAGGCGATCAAAGCGTTTCGCCCAAAACCTGGGGAACTCGTTTAAGGCGAAACGCGTGCAACGCTCACATGGGGCGCTGCGCTTCGCGAAAAGGTGGTACTTAGGTGTTTCGCGAAACCCCTATGCCCGCCCGCGCAGGAACGCAACTCACAGAGCCCTCGGTAACCGGCACGTGATTTGGGCAGTTTCTGTCTGTGGGGCGCATCCATTTGCTCTGGCAAAAGAAAATCCTGCGCGACCGTCGAAATGCCTGCGGCGGATCTTTGCCCAAGTTATCGGAGGTTTTGCGCGTGCTACCGTTTCCCTGCTCGACCGAACACAGCGGGGCCGATCATCAGGGATTCGTTCGCAGGCTACCAAGTTGTCCGACAACAACTCGCCGGAAATGCCGTGCCCGGTCCGAGACTGCAGGACGTCTGCGCATCAGCGATATCAGGCTCCAGAACGATGCACGACTGAAGTTAAACAGGAAAAGAATCACCCAAGCGCTGATAGCGGCCAGACGACCGCCATGTTTCGCATGTAGGCGCACCATGGCATCGGTTAGCAGAAGATCGCGGCGGTGGTTCAGTTTGGAGGCCGACGCGCTACCGTAATGTATGATTTCACCCACCGGAGTGAAAACCAGCCGCCAACCCGCTTCACGCATCCGCCGGCACCAGTCGGTCTCTTCGCCAAAAAAGAAAAAAGCCTCATCCAGCGGGCCCACCTGATCCAGGATCGTTGCGCGCAGCACTAGATAGCAGCCCGAAATGCTATCGACGTCGCGCTCGCTGTCGCGCTGCCAATGCATCATTTGATAGCGACCGAAGAACCGGGGCCAGGGCACCTTCCACAGCCCAAAGGTCTGGAGCGTCAGATTGAGCAGACTGGGCCACATAGAGCAGGTGCGTTGCATGGTGCCGTCCGGATTCAGTACCCGGCATCCCATCGCCCCGACATCTGGATGGGCATCAAGATACCTTACAGAAGCGGCCAGAACATCGCCCAAAACGATCGTGTCTGAATTAAGCATCAGGACATGCCGCCCCGTGGCCACTTCAAAGCCCTGATTGTTGGCGGCGGCAAAGCCCCTAT
>RCMY010001585.1_pt1 | contig 24762 bp, 22 predicted proteins | sample 2041341 | NCBI WGS metagenome assembly RCMY01 (sample SAMN09708234, study PRJNA481090) | Marine sediment metagenome, whole genome shotgun sequencing project.
GTAGTCAATACAGAAGGTGAAATGATTTGGCCCGTTCAACAACGACAGGGCATTATGATGTCAAAAAATAGATATAAGTTGCCGGAATTAAATGTCAGGATGCTTTCGGAAGATCTCATATCGGTCAAGGGCAAGGACAACAAATGGAAGGTAGTGAAGATGAACGGGACTGATACCGAGTAAAAAGCTATGGAGCATAAACAAAAACGGGAGGCCAATTGGCCTCCCGTTTTTGTTTCAAGCGTTCGAAATTATTTTTTATTCCCGACACATCTTTCACTTTCATATCGAAATGGTCTGGGCTTTACACGATACCAGCTCCCCGGTCTCTACTTTGGCATCCTCCATAACGGCCGCATGCTGGGCTACTATATAGCCATAGACAAGTCCTTGACAAATTGTTCCGCCGGCTCCGGGATACACCTTTCCGAATATATTGGCAGCCGTGTTGCCGATAGCGTATAGACCATCAATAGCCGTTCTATCCTTGCGTAAAACCCTTCCGTGTTCGTCCGCAACCAATCCGCCACAGGTGCCGAGGTCGGAGAGTACCACCTTTACGGCGTAGAGGTTTCCTTTCAAGGGAAGTAAATTCGGATTCGGTTTTACCGTAGGGTCTCCGTAATATCGGTCATAGGCACTTTCGCCCCTCTGAAAATCATCGTCCTTTCCTGTTTTTGCCAACTGGTTGAAACGATTGAAAGATGCAACGAAATCCGCTTCGGGAAGACCGATGGATTGTGCCAGGTCTAGGGGTGTATCCGCTGAAAATGCGATACCTGCGTTATACCATTCTTCCGGGAGATTGGCCCTTGGATAGAGTGAGCCCGCAAGTATGTATCTGTTGCGATAGGTTTGGTCGAATACCATCCACATATCGCCGATCGGGGGACCTGTTTTTTCATCCTCTAAAAGCTTTTGACCGAAGCTCATGTAATCGGTCGCCTCGTTTATGAATCTACGTCCGCCGCCATTGACCATAAAACTGCCCGGAAGCGATCGTTCCGCTAGAAGAACTTGTGGGCTTTCACCGGTTTTTACAGGAGCTACAGCAGGAAACCACCAAGCTTGTTTCATCAAATCGATATCGGCACCGATTTCTTGGGAAAGCAGAATGGCATCGCCTGTATTGCCCTCTGCACCAAAACTGTAGTTATTGACCAGGGACTTCGATTGGTACTTTTGTCGCATGGGCATATTGTGGTCGAAACCACCGGCCGCCAACACTACGCCACGGGTAACGTTAATATTGATCTTGCGGCGATTTTGTTCCACAATGGCACCGGTCACGCGGTTTCCTTCCAAAACGAGTTCGACCAATTTGGTATTGGTCAGGATTGGAATTTTAGCTCGTATCGCCCCAGCAAACAGACCTGCGGCCAGTGCCTGTCCGCCTGCCACCATTTTTTTACCTACCAGCAAGCCGCCGACACCTTGAAACAATCTTTTAAAAATAATAGGAAAGGCTTTTAAAGGCTTGCGCAACATCAGGTTCATCCACTTGTAATCATAGCCTGTTACGGGCATCGGTATGGGTGCCGCCATAGGGCTTGGACGAAATCTTGAAAGTTCTTCGCCCAGTCTTTTGACGTTAAAGGGACGGCATTCACAGGTGCGGCCCAGTGGGTCACCACCCGGTTCTTCGGGATGGTAGTCCGAATATCCTTTTGCCCAGAAAAATTTCATGGGGGTCATACGAAGCAGCATTTCTACCGTAGCGGTTCCATGGTCCAAAAAAGTCTGCCATCGGACAGGGGGGGAATCATCTTTCACAAGCGCTTCGAGGTACTTTTCGGCTTTTTCACGCGTGTCTTTAGATCCACCGGCTTTAAGGATAGGGTTTGCCGGAATCCAAAAGGCACCCCCCGAAAGGGCCGTGGAACCACCGACATAATCTGTTTTTTCGATAACCAAGCTTTTCAGGCCTCTTTCATGACCCGCCAATGCGGCCGATAGCCCGGTACCTGATCCGATTATAAGAAGATCTACTGTGGTGTCGTTGGGAAGCCATCCTGTCGAACTATTCATATTTTCCATCTTTCAATTTTTTATAGTTTCTATGTTATAAGTTTTTTTGTTTAGCGTTATTATGGAAATGGGAATGACAAATCTCTTGACATTATCTGATGTTTACAATGACTTGAATCAGTTGGAACGAAAAGAATTTAGATGGCAAAACAATAATTAACGACCTCATACCGTTACGAAAATGAAATATCCCTAAATTTGTGGCCGGCAATTGGAAATATTTTAAGAAATTACCAAAAATCGGTCAAGGCTAAGCCGATCTTTAAAACCTACGATAAATGCACGTTTCCGTTCAACGAAAAAATGTAAGATTTCTCCCTGATTCCAGCCGCGTTGTGGCCCGCTTTTTTGATAATGGCGACAAGCGTACCGAAAATTTGATCAAACGTGTCGTCTCGCTTGGCGAGACCGAGGTTAATCGCGAACTGGAATATACACTTCGTGAATTCGCCGGCCGGCACCGGAACATCTCCCAAATTCTCATGGGTCATTTTGAAAATTATAAGGGATTGCTGGAAGCTATGGAAATGGACGAGAGCAATCTTTCGAAAGAAGAGAAGCTGCTCATCGGTTCTTATGCGACCATGGAGTACTCAATAGAATCGGCGGCCATCTTCAACCCTTCCATAATCGAGGATTTTGACCAATCTTTTTTGGCCAAGGGAGAAAAACGGGTAATAATTTCCTTTCGGGCGACCGGCGAAGGCCATTTATCGTCCATAGTTTTTAGAAGGGGCATCCTTGACAAGAACAACGACCTGAAATTGATGAAGGTGCGCAACCACATCGATCTGCCCAAGGTAGTACAGAAAATGTCGTACGACAAGGGCAATTTTGAGCAAAAGCTTAAGGAGATGAGCATATCGGAACATTATTCGTCGGCCATCATGGAAGACCTTCCCGATAGGTTCGAGTACCATCAATTGAAAAATGCGGTCAATAAGATTTTGGCCAATGGCATTAGTGTTAATAAAAGATTGGCCCTGGAAGAAATGACTTGGTTGGTAGATTCGTATTATGATGTGCAATTCAGCGTCGATTCCGACATTTCGGAACGGGTAATTTTTCCGATATCCCCTTCCGAAAGCAAAGGTATCGAAGATGCACGGTTCGTCCGTTTTGAAGACGACGACGGTACGCAAAAAGTGTTTGCAACCTATACGGCCTATGACGGGTTTACCATATTGCCCAAAATACTATCTACCGAAGATTTCAGGACCTTTCGCGTAATGCCCATTCACGGCAACGGGGCGCAGAACAAGAATTTTGCGTTCTTTCCAAAAAAAATCAACGGCAAATACGCCGTTTTGGCAAGGGTAGACGGGGTGAACAATTACCTTATGTTTTCCGATAGGGATAATCTATGGAACGACCCCATAAAAATACAGGAGCCCAAATATGCTTGGGAATTTACACAGATCGGCAATTGCGGCTCGCCGTTATGGACGGAAGAAGGTTGGTTGGTCATTACGCACGGCGTAGGACCTATGCGAAGATATTGTTTGGGTGCCTCATTATTGGATCTTGACGATCCGACAAAAGTTATCGGTAGATTGTCGGAACCCCTGCTTTCGCCTTTGGAGGAAGAGCGTGAGGGTTATGTACCCAATGTGGTCTATTCGTGCGGCTCGATGATAAACAATGGTCAACTGGTGCTGCCCTATGCGGTATCGGACTATTCTTCATCGTACGCTACTGTGAATATGGACGAGCTTCTAAACGCGCTCCGTAAATAGCGGAATCCCTATAGTGGTTGTTATGTCACTATAGTTTCGTACACCTCGATATACTGTGCTATCATCTTTTCGATACTAAATTTATCGATGGCATGCGCCCTGCAATAGAAAGGATCTAATTGTCGCAAACGTTTTACGGCTTCGACGGCTTCCGATACTTTCTTGACCAAAAAACCGGTTTTACCGTCCTCGATAAGCTCGGGCATACTTCCCCTTTTGAAGGCAATGACGGGAGTACCGCACATCATTGCTTCCGCAACACTCAGTCCGAAAGGTTCATCGAACAGAATCGGGTGTAACAGGGCCTTGGCATGTCCCAATAATTCATTGCCTTCCGATTGATCGACATTGCCTAAATAGATGACGTTCTTATCGTCGATCAGGGGTGCAATGTCACGATCGTAATAATTTTGATCCTGTATCAGCCCGGCTATTTTTATGGGATAACCGGCCCGTGCTGCGATTTCGATGGCTTGCAAGGTTCCCTTATCGGGATGGATCCGGCCATAGAACAACAAATACTCTTCTTTATGTTCGTTGAATTCGAATTTTGAGGAATCGATACCATGATAAACCGTGCGATCATACTTCAGTTTCGGATGTCTATTGGCATCTGAAATCGAGATATAGGTCGAAGTGGGGTTGTATTTTTTGTAGACCGGGACTATTTTCTCGGAAGAAAAACCATGGATCGTTGTGACCATCGGCGTAGCTATAAGCCGGGAGTAGGTAAGGGGTAGAAAATCGTAATGGTTGTGGATGAGCTCGAATGCATCGGCTTTTTCCATGAGATTGGCAATATGCAGACCTTCCCAGACCTTTGCGTCGATGTCTTTGTTCTCTTCGTAAGGTTTGGGACAGACGGCATCCAGCTTTCCGGATGTCAAAGAGTCACCGGTAGCAAACAATGTAATGTCAAGGCCCTTGGCCACAAGTCCTTCCGCTATGGTCGATGCGACCTGTTCCCACGGACCATAATGCTTTGGCGGCGTTCGCCAGGCGATGGGCGATAGAATGGCAACTCTCATTGATCTTCTGAATTTTCGAATGCCATTCGTGCGAGCAGATAACTGATCGTCGATTCCGCACCTTGGTTCAGGTTTACGTTATTCAGTTCAAGGCCGTCATGGCATCCACTTGTCCGGGGATTATAAATCGTGTGATGAAGTGGATTTTCCCCCAAAAACCAATCAAAGGCATTTTCCATTAAAGTATCATATCCCGCTTGCGGAAATATGCTATGGAAAAAACGCAATGCTAAAATCGTATAGGCGACGTCGATGGGCTGTTCCCCGCCCTTGAATTCAGGGCTCATGGTCTCGCCCCGCAAATGCCAATCTTGATTGGAAACTACCTGGATCATATCATCGTTAAAGATTCTGGACAACAGAAAATCAAAAGACTCCTTTGCTATTTTTCGATATTGCGGCCTTAAGGTCATTACATAGGCCATCAACATCGCCTCGGGCAGAACGCTATTGCCATAGGTCAGATAGCCTTCGAACCATTTCCAAATCTCATCGGATTCTTTGGTGTACAACGAAACCAGCCGATCCGCATATTCGGTAATAACTGGATTCATACATTCACGGTCGTCAATTTTGTTGTAAAAATAAAGCCCTTTTATGACAAAGGCCATGGCGCGTGGCGAACGGAAGTCTACCGTAGCTTTTATCGCGTGTTCAAAAATAAACTGGATTTTATCAGTAAGTGGCCGATATTCTTCGGGCAAACGTGGTGATATGGAAAGTAAATGCCCCAATGCCCATATGGCCCGGCCGCAGGCATCTTCTAAGTTGACACTTTCGTTTTGTTCGGTGAATTTGATTTTCTTATCGACATAGTTTAAAAATGTACCATCGTGGCGGAAACAGCTAAAAACAAAATTGGCATATATTTTAATGTATTCGAGATCTGAAACATCACTCGTCAATTCATAGTGGCGACATAGGGCAATCAGGGCACGAGCGTTATCGTCTAAGGTATAGCCACTTTCGATATCGGGTCGGTTGATTTTTGAAAATTGGATGATACCCACGTTGGTCGTCATCTTTTTGATATGTCTAAAATCTATCGGAGGCTTTTTGTAGGTCAGGGGCAAAGACCTATCAATGACTTTTTCAAATAGTTTGGCATGGGCAATGGCCGCATTTTCCCAAGCCGATGCAAAAGAGGTAGAAAGGCCATTAAGCCTCATTTGTAAACGTTCCTCCTCGTTCTCCAATAAATCGAGGATCGTTTGTTGTAACTGTTCGGAATCTTCAAAATCGAATAGGGTTCCGGCATTGTTTTGCAAAACTTCAAGCGCATGTGGGATTGGTGTAGAGATTATTGGGCAACCAGCGCTTAATGCATAGACAAAAGTACCGCTGACCGCTTGGTTCGGGTCTTTTGAAGTGAACAGATAAATATCGGTCAGTTGCAGATATTCCAACAGATTTTCAAGGGGTACGAATTGATCGATAAACCTGACATGCTTTTGAAGGCCAAGAGCTTCGATCTTATCTTTCAGAAAAGTGCGGTACGCTTCCCCATTTTCTTTGACCAGGGTAGGGTGTGTTCTACCGATAACAAGAAAAATAACATCGGGATGTTGCTTCGTTATTTCGGGCAAAGCCTCTAGGGTGGTCTCAATGCTTTTTCCCGGCCCCAATAAACCAAAAGTGGAAAGTACCATTCTGCCTCTGAGATCGTATTTGGTCTTTAGATTCTTTTTGTCTTCATATTCAATCAAATGGGTGCCGTGAGGAATTACCGTAATTTTACTTGGGGAAACGCCATATTCCTTTATTAAAATTTTTCTTGATGATTGGGTCATTACGATTATTCCTTCGGTAAGGGAGGCCAAAGTGTTTATTTTTTGCTTAAGATCCGCCGAAGGATCGGGAAGCACTGAATGGAAAGTAATCAAAACCGGCTTATCCAAATATTCCAGAAATTCATAAAACGCAGTTTCGTTGTTATGAAAAAGACCGAATTCATGTTGTATCAGTACCAAACCTACATTTTCATTTGAATTTATGTGATAGGACACCTTTAAAAAGTCTAGGGCGGAATCGGTGTTTAAAGTGCCTGCCATCCGCTCTGAGTATATCGGTTTTGAAGTATCCGATTCCAAGGCATACGTGCTTAATGTAAAGGACTCCCCAAATTTATCGGTAAGTACTTTTTGCAGATCTTCCGAGTAGGTAGCGATACCACATTCCCGAGGGGGGTACGATGTCAGACACACAATTTCGGTCAGTTTTTTACTTGGGATCGCTGGCTTTGATCTTTGGGAGCTCAAATGAGGTTTGGGCAAAAGTATTGGTGCTTTTATTAGTGCCTTTGACCGTGTCTTTCGGGTTTTTATCGTTTCATTTTCCATAGCTGTCATTTTTTTCGTGGTTCATATTCGTATTCGGTTTATGGATCGATGGTCAAGGTCATTTCAAAAACAAAAGTGTAAAGGAGGCTTAAAAAAGATGGTCTAGCTCAAGTTTTGGCGTACAAATATGCCACTATCCAATACGGATTAAAATGACCTAGGTCAGTTAGGTGGAAAATTATCAACCTGACACTATTTGACGCTATGTCGCTTTGATCTTAATTACCGGAATCGTTCTTTCGGACTTCACGTTTAAAATTAAAATCTTAAACAGGACTGATCTTAATCATTTCAGATTTTGAAACAAGGGTCTATGTTTGCGAATTAAAGAAATGGACGGATGTCCATAAACGGATGTCCATAAAATGAAAAAAGAGACATGCAAGCTGTAATTACAACTGAGAAATTACCGATAAAATTATGGCTGAAGGAGGACGAGATGGAAGAGGGAGCCCTTGAACAGGCCCGTAATCTTGCAAACCTACCTTTTGCCTTCAAACATATTGCGATCATGCCCGATACGCATCAAGGATATGGCATGCCCATCGGTGCCATTCTGGCCACTAAGGGAGCTATTATCCCCAATGCCGTGGGAGTTGATATTGGATGTGGCATGTGTTCCTTGCGAACGAATCTAAAAGACTTGGAAACCCCAGAGCTGAAGGAGATTATGTCCATTATTCGAAGAACCGTACCGGTGGGCTTCAAGCGACATGAGAGTCCTCAAGATGAGTCCTGGATGCCTGTTAAAGAGGGGAACTTGCCCATAGTGGAGCAAGAATATCAAAGTGCTCTTTATCAAATCGGTACCCTAGGAGGAGGAAACCATTTTATCGAAATTCAAAAAGGGTCGGATGGCTTCATCTGGATAATGATCCACTCGGGCTCGAGAAACATCGGTTTTACTGTGGCAAACTATTATAATGACATCGCCAAGGAAAAAAACGAAGCATTGGACGGCACCGTTCCCCAAGACCTGGCATTTATACCTGAAGATTCCGATTATTTCGAGCTGTATTGGAATGAGATGAACTATTGCATCGACTTCGCATTGGCCAACCGGAAGCTGATGATGGAGCGGGTAAAGTCGGCGTTTACGGAAATTATGCCCGAAGTGCAATTTGCCGATTTCATAAACAAGCCCCACAACTTTGCTTCGCGGGAAGATCATTTCGGCGAATCGGTCATCGTACATCGCAAAGGGGCGACCCGTGCCCGAAAAGGGGAGTGGGGCATGATTCCCGGTTCCCAGGGTACGCGGTCCTTTTTGGTCAAGGGTAAAGGTGACGCCAAGTCGTTCGAATCCTGCTCGCACGGGGCAGGAAGGATTATGAGCAGAAACCAGGCCCGTAAAAATCTGGACCTTAAGGAGGAAAGCAAGGCGCTCACGGATCAGGGAATACTGCATGCCATCCGGCACCGCAGGGATCTTGACGAGGCGCCCGGATCCTATAAAGATATCGATGAGGTAATGGCAAACCAGACAAGTCTGGTGGATGTACAAATTGAATTACAACCGCTGGCCGTTATTAAGGGTTAGCCGTTAAATTCGGTCGATACTAGTGAATAATGGTTTTATGGGAGGTTCGAAATACGGGGGCTTTTGAAAAAGCACATGGTAACGGATTTTTATCACAAGGATAGCGCTAAGGGCCTATCCATTTTTAGAACAAGAATGGAAAACGGAATATCTTCGGAAAGTAGTGGGTCTGTCGTCGCCATCCGTGGTAGCGTAGTAGACCTACGCTTTGATGAGAACCTTCCCGCTATCAATACGGTCGTGAAAACCGGAGCGCGGCAAGAGATAATTCTTGAAGTACACATGCAGCTCGACAACAAAAATGTGCGCTGTATTTCATTTACACCAACCCAAGGCTTGGCAAGAGGAATGAAGGCCATAGCGACCCATGAACCTTTGAAAGTGCCCGTGGGAAAAGAAACATTGGGCCATATATTCGATGTTTTCGGAAATACCATCGATAATTTCGAGCTGCCCGGAAACATGCAAAGGCGCAGCATCCATAATCTGCCGCCACGCTTGACCCAACGTTCTACCGTTTCCGAAGTTTTTGAAACAGGTATAAAGGCCATTGACGTTTTACTGCCCTTGGAGCGCGGGGGCAAGGCAGGTCTTTTTGGTGGCGCCGGTGTCGGGAAAACGGTCTTGTTGACAGAACTCATCCACAATATGGTCAAAAATCATAGTGGTGTGAGTATGTTCTGCGGTATCGGCGAACGGAGTCGAGAGGGCCTTGAATTGTACCACGATATGAAAGATGCGGGTGTACTTCCCGAAATGGTCATGATATTCGGTCAAATGAACGAACTGCCGGGTGCACGTTTTCGTGTAGGGCACGCAGCGCTTACCATGGCGGAATACTTTCGCGATGATGAGCATAAAGATGTGTTGTTGCTTATTGATAACGTTTTTCGGTTCATCCAGGCGGGTATGGAAGTATCGGGATTACTAGGTCAAATGCCTTCCCGGCTTGGGTATCAACCGACAATGGGTACCGAACTATCGGAATTGCAAGAGCGAATAGCCAACACCAAAGCAGGAGCCATTACTTCCATTCAGGCGGTATACGTGCCTGCGGACGACCTGACAGATCCCGCGGCCGTGCATACGTTTTCCCATTTGTCCGCAACGATAACGCTATCCAGAAAAAGGGCGAGCGAAGGTATGTACCCGGCAATCGATCTGTTGCAGTCGGGCTCCAAAATGGCCGCACCGAACGTCATTGGCGAAAGACATTACAACATCGCTCAGAATATCCGGCAAACCTTGGCGCAATATGAGGAACTAAAGGACATCATCGCCATGCTGGGTCTGGAGCAGCTATCCCTAGGGGATCAAAAAACGGTGAACCGCTCACGCCGGCTCGAGCGTTTTCTTACGCAACCTTTTTATACCACGGAGCAGTTTACCCAGTACAAAGGAAAAAACGTAAGTCTAAAGGATGCGCTCGATGGATGTGAAAGAATACTGAACGATGAATTCGAGGATTATCCCGAGAGCGATTTTTATATGATCGGAGCCATCGATGAAGTAAAAAAGGAAGCAGAAGTTGAAAGCTAAACCATGGAAAATACATTAATACATCTTAAGATTCTGCTGCCTTACAAAGTCTTTGCGGATATAGAAAAAGTAAAAAAAATTGTGGTCGAAACAACCGCTGGCTCATACGGAATTTTACCGCGAAGGCTCGATTGCACGGCAGCCTTATTGCCGGGCATCCTAATGTACGAAACGGAAAAGGACGGTGCGAAATATATTGCATTGGACGATGGGATACTGATAAAGGCAGGTAGCGAGGTATCGGTATCGGTACGCAATGCCATGGGCGATGCACCACTCGGAAAACTTCGAAACTTGGTGGAACAGGAAATGATGCAGTTGGATGAATTGGAAGTAAGCGCCCGAAACGTTATGGCCAAATTGGAAACCGGCTTTATGCGCAATTTTCAAAAAATAAGAAAATAGGGGTGGCAGAGGACAAAAAAATAAAGGATTCCAAATCTTTCGGTAAGCTCGTCGGCGATAAGGAAGAAAGAAAACATATGTGTCTGTCCGGGCTTAGCCAAAACTATTAAAATATTGATTTTAAATAAGTTAAAACTAATTATTAACTCTAAAATTATTCAAAATGAAAGCATTAGTTTATCATGGCGATCATAATATCGCTTTAGAAGAAAGACCAAAGCCAACAATCATCAAGCCTACGGATGTCATTGTAAAGGTTTCAAAAACAACGATTTGTGGCACTGACTTAGGTATCTATAAAGGAAAAAACCCTGAAGTAGAAAGTGGACGTATTCTTGGACATGAAGGTGTTGGAATTATTGAAGAAGTCGGGGATAGTGTTACTCGTTTTAAAAAGGGGGACAAAGTTCTAATTTCTTGTGTAACCTCTTGTGGTTCATGTGAATATTGTAAGAAGCAATTGTACGCACATTGTAAGGATGGTGGCTGGATTTTAGGCTATATGATTGATGGTGTGCAAGCAGAATATGTAAGAATTCCACATGCCGATAACAGCTTACATAGAATCCCCGAAAATATTGATGACGACATCGCTGTTTTGTTAAGTGATATTATGCCTACGGGTCATGAAATAGGTACGCAATATGGAAATGTAAAACCTGGGGATGAAGTGGCTATAGTTGGTGCTGGTCCTATCGGGATGTCTGTACTTTTGACTGCCCAGTTCTACTCTCCAGCTAAAATTATCATGATCGATCTCGATGAGAACAGACTGGAATTGGCCAAAGAATTAGGCGCTACACATACCATTAACTCTGGAACAACCAATGTGGAAGAAGCCATAAAAGAAATTGTTGGCGATGAAGGTGTTGATGTTGCAGTAGAAGCTGTTGGAATTCCTCTAACCTGGGATATTTGCCAAAAAATAGTGAAGCCAGGAGCTCATATAGCCAATGTAGGTGTACATGGCACAAAAGTAGATTTTAATCTTGAAAAGTTATGGATTAAAAATCTGACTATAACTACTGGTCTTGTTAATACAAATACAACGCCAATGCTCTTGAAAGCGACATCTGCCAATCAGTCACATTTAAAGAAAATGATAACACATCATTTCCCGTTGTCAGAACTTGAGCATGCTTATCAAGTATTTTTGAATGGTGCTGAAGAAAAAGCAATGAAAATCATTATTGATAATGAATAACCAATAGTAAAATTGGTAAGCGTTGCGCAATACAACTATGGCCCGGCATCAGAATCTTTTTTAAACCTCAGTTGAAATTAGTTTCTGTTGTCCGGTCCTCTATTGAAAACCGGCCTCATGCGGAATTCTCAAAAAATAAGAAAATAAGAGTGGCAGAAGGAAAAAAAATAAAGGATTCCAAATCTTTCGGTAAGGTCGTCGGCGATAAGGAAGAAAGAAAATTGCGGGCACAACGCGACAAAAAAAGCGTATGGTCGGGCTTGGGATTGTTCGGAATGATCGGCTGGTCCATCACGGTGCCCGCGATATTGGGTGCTGCCCTGGGGGTCTGGCTCGATAAAAGTTATAAGCAAGATTTTTCATGGACCCTCAGTTTATTGGTCTTAGGCCTATTTTTGGGTATTTTGATCGCATGGAACTGGGTCCAAAAAGAAGATAGGGAAATACATAAAAATAACGAAGATGCAAATGAATGAAATTATAGGTCTGCTGCCGGCATTATTGACCGGTGTCTTATTGGGCATCATTTTTTTCGGCGGACTTTGGTTTACCGTACGCTTGGGGTTGCGCTCGAAAATGACCGCTTTGATATTTACAGGTAGTTTTATCGTAAGAATGGCAATCATTTTGCTCGGATTTTACTACATAGGGGCGAGCAGTTGGCAAAAAATGCTGGTTTGCCTAGGAGGATTTTTGATCGCTAGAGTTGTGATTACACGTATTACTCTAAAACAGGATCAGGTTGGTGCCATGCGAGATATGGCAGGGACTTCACAGAATACCGCAGAGAGCACAATTATAAAAAACATTGGCGATGAGACTTAGTCCCGATGAAATGATTTTCTGGGAGTACGGATTTATTAATTTAAACCTTACGATTGTTACCACCTGGGCACTGATGATCCTGTTGGTAATCGGTGTATGGGTTATAACCCGCAACTTAAAATCGGAAGTTAAAACGACCCGTTGGCAAAGCATTTTAGAAATGCTAGTACTTATGATACGGGATCAGATAAAGGAAGTAGGGCTGAACAAGCCAGAAAAATATATGGGTTTCATAGGAACGCTGTTTCTCTTTATCGCCGTATCGAACCTGTTGTCGATAGTACCTTGGTACGAACCGCCTACAGCTTCCCTTTCGACCACCGCGGCATTGGCTATCTGCGTGTTCATCGCCGTGCCCGTTTTTGGAATTGCCGAGGGCGGATTAAGGGGATACCTTCGGTCGTATTTACAACCGAATTTCATTATGCTGCCCTTCAATATTATCAGCGAGCTTTCTCGGACATTGGCATTGGCAATTCGATTATTCGGGAATATTATGAGTGGCGGCTTGATTGTCTCGGTATTGCTTTCCATCGTCCCGTTTTTCTTTCCGGTAATCATGAGCGCCCTGGGACTGCTTACAGGAATGATTCAGGCATACATTTTTGCAATTTTGGCAACCGTTTATATCACCGCCGCTACTCAGGATGTACAATTAAAAAAACAATAGAAATTTAAATACAAACACACATGGATAGTACAACGATTATCGCAATGGCATCAATAATCACCGCAGGTCTTACAACGGCTGTCGGAAGTATGATGCCCGCACTAGGAGAGGGAAGGGCGGTTTCGACCGCGCTTGATTCGATAGCACAACAACCGGATGCCGCACCGACCATTACCAGGACGCTCTTCGTAGGCCTGGCCATGATCGAATCAACGGCCATATACTGTTTCGTGCTTTCGATGATACTCATTTTTGCAAATCCTTTTTGGAATCATTTCCTAGGGTAAGGAAGTATGAAGTAAAAAGTAATTACTAATTACTGAACAACATTACTAAGTAAGATAATAATGGAAATCAACTGGTTTACGGTAATAGCGCAAATAGTCAATTTTCTCATTTTGGTTTGGCTGCTCAAACGTTTCTTGTACAAGCCCGTATTGAAGGCTATCGACGAAAGAGAGAAAAAGATCGCGTCACGACTTGACGCCGCCGCAGCAAAAAAAGCCGAGGCCGAAAAGGAACATGTCCTGTTTCAACAAAAAAATGAAGCTTTTGATAAAGAGCGTACCGCAAACATGAATAGGGTACACGAAGAAGCAAATTCCGTAAAAGAACGGCTGCTCGAGGAGGCAAGAAAGAAGTCCACCGAACTGCGAACGAAATATGAAACCTCATTAAAGCAGCAAGAGCAGGAAATGACAGATACCCTTAAGCGAAAAACAAAGGATGCCGTTTTTGCCATAGCGGGCAAAACGCTTACCGATCTTGCCGATGTAAAGCTTGAACAACAAGCCGTAAAGGTTTTCATAAAAAAAATCCGGGACTTGGACGATGGCAGCTTGACAAAACTTAAAAATGCGTTCGACAGCAATGAAATAGTAACCATCAAAAGTGCTTTCGAACTATCATCCCGCTCCAAATCGGAACTTGAAAATGCTATAGGGAAAATTTCCGAAAAGCAGAATGATTTTCAATACCGATCCGAACCGCAGTTGGTAAGTGGTATTGAAATCGATACCGACAGCTACCAACTGTCATGGAATATCGAAGCCTACCTTGATTCGTTAAAAAAGAACAGTATCAACAAAGAAAAGGAAAATGCAAGCGTCTAAACTGGACAAAATAATAGAGGAAACGTTTACGGAAATAAGCAGTAGTAGGGAAAGTTATCAACCCACTCCCCAACTGCGGGAAATGGGAACCGTAAAAAATGTTTCGGCCGGTATTGCCACGGTTACAGGTATACCGGGGACCGGATTTGAAGAGCTGCTGCAATTTCCGAATAATATATATGGCATCGCTTTTAATTTGGATGAAGACGATATCGGAGTAGTACTTTTGGGAAGGGACGATCAATTGCAAGCAGGCGATCCGGTGTTAAGAACCCATCGGGTCGCTGATATTCCGGTCGGTAATGGTCTTATCGGTCGGGTAATAGATTCCATGGGAAACCCCATGGACGATAAAGGACCCGTTTCTTTCGAAAAACGTCTTCCTATCGAACGGCCTGCACCACCGATTATGAGCCGTGAGGCCGTAAACGTTCCCCTGCAAACCGGCATAAAAGTGATAGATGCGATAATACCTATCGGCCGCGGTCAACGTGAATTAATTTTGGGCGATCGACAGACGGGTAAGACTTCCATTGCCATTGACACTATTTTAAACCAGCACGATAAGAACGTACTATGTATTTATTGCGCCATCGGGCAGCGTACGGCCGCTGTTGCCAAAGTAGTTGCTGAGCTTACAAATAAGGGCGCAATGGAGTATACGATCGTTGTGGTTACGGAAGGCAATAGTTCCCCGGGCCTACAATATATAACCCCGTATGCGGCCACAAGTATTGCGGAATATTTTATGGAGCAGGGGCGCGATGTGTTGATTGTCTATGACGATCTTACTAACCACGCTAGGGCGTATCGCGAACTTTCACTATTGTTGCGCAGACCACCAGGAAGAGAAGCCTTTCCCGGGGATATATTTTATATTCATTCTCGTCTGCTGGAAAGGGCCACGCATTTAAATGACGTCCATGGCGGTGGCTCGTTGACCGCTTTGCCCATTGTCGAGACCGAAGCGCAGGATATTTCGGCCTACATTCCCACGAACTTGATTTCGATCACGGACGGGCAGATATACCTTTCGCCAAAATTGTTCGAATTGGGAATGCTACCGGCGGTGGATATAGGAAAATCCGTTTCGCGGGTAGGGGGTAAGGCACAGTTGAGGGCATACCGGAAAATTTCAGGGAACTTAAAATTGTCCTACGCCCAGTCCGAGGAGCTGGAAACCTTTTCACGTTTCGGTACCCGCCTCGATGCCGATACCGAAAAAACAATCGAACATGGAAAAAGGATACGGATGCTTTTCAAACAGCCTGAAATGCAGCCCGTTTCCGTACCGGAACAGTTACTTGTTTTGGTGGCACTGATAAAAGGTCTTTTTGACACCGTACCACTCGCTCGAATAACGGAGGCGGAAACCTTGGTTCGAAAAAAATCATCCCAATTACCGGATACGGTATTGCAACGGATCTTTTCCTCCGAACCCTTGAACGAAAATGACGAAGAAACCATTGTATCCTTGGCCAAGGAAGCACTTCGGTCCATTGTGAACATCCCAGAAACCGAAACCGACAGCAATGAGTGACACCTTGATAAGCTTGAAAAGAAGAAAACAGAGCGCGGGCGACCTGTCATCGGTGGTACGCACCATGAAGGCTATGGCTACTTCTAATATTACCCAATACGAAATGGCGGTACAGTCTTTACAAGAGTATTATCGTACCATTTCCCTTGGCCTTTACACCTGTTTTGAGCGAGAAAGGATTTCGGTTATGGCAAACGAAGGAAATAGCAAGAACCGATTGACGGTTGCGGTTGTCTTCGGTTCGGATCAGGGACTTGTCGGCCGTTTCAATGATTCCATAGCCACCTTTGCCCAAGAAACCGTAAAGGACATGTCCGGAAAAGTAGAAACCTGGGCAATCGGCGAAAGGGCCTATTCTTTGCTAATGGATGGAGGCCGTACACCAACTCGACTTTTTAATGTTCCCAATTCGGTTTCCGCGATTACCCCGTTGGTGAACCATATTTTGATCAAGAGCGAAGAGTACCGGCAAAGAAATCAGTCCTATAATTTTTATATTTTCCACAACAGCCCGTTGGCGGTCGTAGGCTATCAGCAAGAAAGCCGACAGTTGTTTCCGCCCGATGAAAAATGGTACGAGGAGCTCAAAAAAATAAAGTGGCCCTCAAAAAATTTACCACAGGTTATCGGTGGTGCCGAAAACACTTTGCGGGCCTTGATCAGGGAATATCTCTTTGTCTCCCTATATAAGGCCTGTGCAGAATCTTTGGCCGCCGAAAATGCAAGCAGGCTCGAAGCCATGGAACGTGCGGAAAAAAACATTGACGAGATGCTCGATGAATTGAACCTCGTATATAATCGCCTTCGGCAAAGTACGATCGACGAAGAGCTTTTTGATGTAATCGCCGGATTTGAGGCATTGAAGAAAAAGGGACGTTAGATTTGGGAGGGAAATTGTCCGAATAACATTGCTAAGCAAATCAGCCCAAATGCACGGCTTATTTTTTCAACGTTCCCCCAACATAGTTAAATATCTCCGCTTTTAAACGTTTAAAATCGTCGGTACTATCAAGTACTTCTACTTCAAGATCCTCGTGTTCAAAATAGAAATCGGCAACTACCCCGTCGTCATGCGATTCCATGACGGTACCAAGAAGGTTTTCATGTTTTGATATCAGTTGTCTTAACTTGGCCTTTCGAGCTTCGAAGTCGCCTAATTGTTTTAAATAGTCCTGTACCTGTTCGAGCAGGTTGGGCGTATCGGACTCAAAAATTTTGGAGTTCAGCAAGCGCTCGATAAAGCTGATTTCATCTTCCATGAACTGCAGGTCCGATTTCCAATGTTGGATGTGCCAATGCAGCTGCTCGATTTTCTGTGTTCGATTTAGAACGGTACGATTATTTTTCATTTTCTTTATTTTTAATTGCGATTTCTTAATACCAGCACCGGAATTTTAGAATGGTACCCCAGTTCCTTCACCAAGGGTTTGGACATTATTTTCCGAAAAAAATTGTGCTTGTGATTGATAAATGCGACCATATCGCTGTCGCGACTATCGACAAATGTGTTGATGCCTGTGCGTACGGCGATGTCTTCCAATTCGTGAAAGCTATGTTCGACAGCCGTAAAAATGGATGCCAATAAATCTTTGTTGTCCTGTTGTAGCTTGCTCAATTTATCCGTTTTCTTCACATGTAGTATCCGTATAGAGCCATCGTGTATTTGCGCGATGTCAATCATGTATTTGAGATCCCTTCGCTTAAAAGTGGACTTATAATCCGTAGGAAAAACGATTTCTTTCGGAGGCGTGAACTCAAGATTCTCAGGAACGACCAATACCGGGCATTCCGTAATACCCTCCATAATTGTGAGGGCGTTGGTGCCGAAAATGATGCTTGTAGATCCCGTCTTGCCTTTCGTACCCATGATTACAATGTCGATATCCTTTTTGGCAATTATATCCTTTGTGGCGTCTAACAAGGTACTGTAGGTCGAAACGGTTTCGTAGCTATGATTGGAATTATCCGTCTTTAATAGAAGCTTTTCCGCCAGTTTTTCGAAGGCCTCCTCCGATTTTCTTTGCTCGATTTCGTACGAGCGTTCACCGGGTTCCGGCCGATATGCCGAGCCATCGATAAAAAAGCCATCGACCTCATAAACGTTCAGAAAATAGAACGTGCATTTTTCGTCAGCATATAAATTCAAGGCATAGCGAACTGCGTTCAGGGCATTGTTCGAAAAATCGGTGGGTAATAGAATCCTTTTGTCCATAATAACAACCTTAAAGTTATTTCCAAATCTAATGTGCTTTTACGTGCTTCACTATGACATTGGTCAGTTGGAACTTGAACCTCTATTACCTCGCGATATTCTGAAGCACCAAGAACGGAATTTTAACCTGTAATCCTATCTTCCTTAGGGTGGATTGGGGCTGGGGTAAAACTTCGTCAAGATATGAGGGGCGCGTATTTACCAGGACCAACATTTCAAAATCTTCTCGTATGATTTGTTTTGTAATGGCCAGTGTTTTTTCTTTTTCTGGTACGGTCGCAAAAAGTAATTTTGGTTTTTGCAGACAGCCCTCCAAAAAAAGCTTGTTATCCTCTTGGGCATGGTTCAATTCCTTAGTCGGATCGATATGGAGAAAAGTGATGGTCGAGCGAAAGGAAGCCATCATGTTGCCCAATAATTTTAATTCCCTTCGCTTATAGGGCACACCAAAATCAGTGGGAAAGAGTACCTTTCTCGGGGCACGGTATTCATAACTTTCAGGGATGGACAAAACGGGACAATGTTCATTCTTCATTATCTCAAGCGCGTTGCTTCCGAACGTGAGCGAGCGATCATTGGTTTCCCCGCGGGTGCCCATGACCACGATGTCGATGTTTTCACGGTTTACGCAATCGTTGGTAACATCGGCCAGTGTGCCGATGCCCGATACCATATGGTAGCTGTGCTGGGGATTGGGGGAGTAGACCTTAATCTGGTCAAGTACGTTGTTCAACTGCCGCTCCGAATCCCTTAGTGAGGTTTCCTTTAGCTTTTCAAAAGTGTCCCTTTCCAAAACATCCTTACCGTAGGCTTCAACGGTGTAGGCATGTACTATAAATATCTCGCTGATTTCGTACTTGAATACCTGACAGGCATATTTTAGGGCGTTAAATGCATTTTCGGAGAAATCGGTAGGCACCAAAATTTTTCGCATGGCAACATGGTTTGACACAAACATAAGGTTGATACGGATCAAATGCCATGATTAGGATCAGTTTGTAAATTAGGTTATTACGATGCGGTGATACCCACGGACTGATTACAATCATTGCAAATCTTAAAACAAGTTGGTATATTGGTAATTCGCATTTAAAAGATGGCAACTAAAGGAAACGCTTAAATATTAGGCTATGAAAGCGGACGAACACTCCTTTAAAAGTATCCTGATGGGCACCGATCAACATACGACTGCGTTCAAGGGTTCCGATAAAAATAGATTATAAATTTAAGTGGTCAATTAATATATACTTTAATCCTGTAAAATAATGAAAACCAAACCTATTGCAATTTCAAGATATATTTTAATAACGCTGTTTTTGTGCATTGTTTCTTCTGTGAGCGCGCAAACGTTATATGCCCTGAAAATAGATCGAAAAATCCGGCTAGAAGCTCAGGATATTACGGCCAGCTATCAGCCACGCTTGGTTATGGGCACCGATCAAGCTTTGGAGTTCCAATCGACGGTAGCCCGCTATATTGTCAAAAAACAATCTGTGGAACGGGACCATACCCTTTCGCCCGAGGCAAAATATGACCTCTTGAAACGCTTATCGGTCCTCGAGAGCTCGGAAATGGTCGATGTTCTCGAATCTTACCGTTGGGAAGAATACATGCGGATCAAGAATCAGATTCAACCAATACCCGAGCCCGGCAATCTTTCGGAGGATTATGTAGCCCATGAAGAGACATCGAACAAGTAAAGGGCATCCCATATCGGAAAAGATTTCTATTAACTGAATCGCCCTTATAGACCTTAGCGGGGTCGAAGGGCATTCTACATCGGAAGAGATTTCTACCTCTAATAGTCTTGATTACGTTGTTGGAAACGCCCTAAAGCATATCCCTAATTTTTAATGTAAATATCCGCCCGTATGACCGAAACAAAAACCAACTTTCTTGAGCTTATCGGGAAGAAAGATTTTAGATTGGCCAAGATTGCCTTAAACGAGTTGGAGGCCAACGAAGCAGTTCGCGTATTGCAGGATGCCCCAAAACGCGAAAAGATAATCTTGTTCAGGCTGCTTACCAGAGAGCGGGCCAAGAAGGTGTTCAAACTTCTTTCACATGCCGATCAATTGAAGATTGTCGGGGCTTTGGGCGAAAGGCCCCAAAAAGTAGCTAACCTTCTTAACGATATCGAGCCTGACGACAGAACCACCTTTTTCAAGGAGCTCCCCGAGGATGTTGCCCAACCCTTGATCCAATTGCTAACGCCTGAAGAACGGAAGATTACTAATTTACTTCTTAGTTACCCAAAAGATAGCGTTGGCCGGTTGATGACCCCGGAATTTGTCGCTATTAAACCCGATTTCTCGGTGGAATCCTCCTTTGATTACATAAGGCGTAATGGACGGGATTCGGAGACTTTGAACGTGATCTACATTGTTGACCATGAAGGGAAAATGATCGATGATATACGGATAGGCCAGCTGCTTCTGGCTTCTCCACAGCAACTCGTGGAAGAATTGATGGATTATCGTTTTGTTGCCCTGAACGCAATGGATGACCAAGAGAAGGCGGTAAAACTGTTCAAGAAATACGATAGGGTCGCATTGCCAGTCGTCAGCAAGGAAGGGGTATTGTTGGGTATAGTAACTTTCGACGACATAATGGATATTGATGAAATAGAGTCGACGGAAGATTTCCATAAGTTTGGATCGATTCAAAGCGCCATAGCCGACCCCATAACGGCGAAGGTGTTCGACCTGTACAAGAACCGGGTGGTGTGGCTGTTCCTTTTGGTCTTTATGAATGTTTTTTCAGGGGCTGCCATGTCCGGTTTTGAGGATGTCATTCAATCCGTAGTCCCGCTGGTTTTCTTTTTGCCGTTATTGATCGATAGCGGTGGAAACGCGGGCTCCCAATCGGCAACCCTTATGATTCGTTATTTGGCGGTAGGAGGGGTAAAACTGGACGATTGGCATAAACTGGTCGGCAAAGAATTTATCGTTTCCTTTTGTTTAGGGATTACTATGGCGATAGGCGTAGCCGCAATAGCCAGTTTTAGGGCTCCGGAAATAGTCATCGTCGTCGGGCTATCGATGATCTTAACAGTTATGATCGGCAGTTTGATCGGCCTGCTATTGCCCTTTGTCTTTACAAAGTTAAAATTGGACCCGGCGACCGCCAGTGCCCCATTAGTAACCTCTTTATCCGATATTTGTGGTGTGGTAATCTACTTTTCGATTGCCGCTTGGTATTTTGGATTTTGAAAAACGTAAATAGCCAACAACTACTAACTATATTCGATTTTTTCTATCCATCACTACTGACCGTTTGCAATCCGACCACGGAAATGACCAAAGTGGTCAGAAAGAACATTCGCCAAAAAGTCACGGGTTCCTTGAATAGTAGTATGCCATGACTGTTCCAATAGCTCCAATTGCGCCCCATACCGCATAGGCAGTACCAACGGGAATGGCATGCTCCCCGCCCATGGCCTTGAAAAGAAGGTACATGCTTATGCTTACGCAAATGATAAAGGATAAAAACCACAGCCACATTTCCTTTCCGGAAGTATGTTGTGCCTTTCCCAAGCTTATCGCGAACCCGGTTTCGAAAAGGCCGCCGATAAGTAATAATATCCAGTTGATGTTCATGTTGATTCAAAGGTATTCAATTCCGATATTAAAGATGCAATGATAAATGAGAGAAAGAAAAATTAGATATCTTTTTTGCCTATTCTTCCGATTTCGAATCCTAGAAATTTTGTCTAAACCTCTATATTAGTTTGATTCAAAAGGCAGGGAAAAAGTTGAAATTCCGAATTTTCATCTGACAGGAGTATTTCAACTTTTCTTGTTAAAACTCATCAGGGGGATGCCGATATGGTCTTCAAGTTTTGTTACTATACTTTTATTGAACAGGTTTTGAAAGAAGCCTTTTTCTTCACGATGCAATAACGCGACAAGATCGGCCTTTATGGATTTCGAATAGGAATCGATTTCTTTCACGATATTTTCCGAGAAGATGACCTTGAATTCTAGATTTTCATAATCTATCTGCTGCTTCAGCATTTCCTTGAACCACTCCATTTGGTCTTTTCCAGCATACTGTTTTTCCGTAGCGATATGAACGATATGTATCTTGGCGTCCACCGTTTTTGCAATAGGCACTAATTTCTTGATAGCTAAGATATCCGCTTCCTCAAAATCGGTGGCGTAGACAATGGTATCTATAGAAACACTATTTACATGATTTGGAGCTATCAAAACCGGACATGGCGACCTCTTCACGAGGCCTTGCCCAATATCCCCGGCAAAAATTCCCCTATCGGTATATTTTTCCTTTCTACCGATCAAGACAAGGTCTGGCAATAGTTGATTTGATTTCTCGAGGACACCGTTGAGAATAGAATCATTAACAACGACCTCAAACTGAACTTTGTTGCTGTCTATTCCCGAACCCAAGTGTTCTGCGCAAAACGCACTTAAAATTTCCTTTTGTTCTTGGGCAACCTTAAATTCTATCTGTTCGGGGCGTCGTGTAACGGCAACCCGCACCTGCGGTAATTGATGGACATATAAAACTACGAGATCGGCTCCCAATTGTATGCTCAGGTCATGTGCATAGTGCAACATCGGTACCGATTGTTCGGTGCGGTCGGTAGCATAAAGTACAGTTTTCATTGTATTCGGATTTAAGGAATAAAGCTATGGTTTTTCCAGCGGTTCAGGAATGATATTCATTATGCCGGGAAGGGATTTCCTGGCGTCTAGAAATTAATAATTTCAGGAAGTAGGTTTTCCCCCCACCTCCTGAAATAATTACTGCGCGCAAGTTCTGATCTATTGTCGGGAACTTGCGACATAAGGTTCATTACACGATTACCTCAAATAGGAGTTCAGCATCCAGAGCGTTTTCTCCGTTTCTGAAATGTAATCGCTCATCAGGCTCACGGTGCCTTCATCGGCTGCTTCGGCAGCTAGGGCGAGAATACTTCGTTCTTTTTTCACCAAGGTACTGAAGTTGTTCACGACAATCTCGACGCCTTTAGACCCGTCGGTAACATTCTTCGCTTCTTTCACTTCGGCGATTTCGAGATAATCGGTATACGTATGCAAGGGTTCTCCTTCAAGGGTCAGGACACGTTCCGCAATTTCATCTATTTTAACAAAGGCATCTTTGTACAATTCCTCGAATTTTTCGTGCAGCTCAAAAAATTCCTTGCCTTTTATATTCCAATGCAGCCCTCTTAGGTTCTGATAGAAGATTTCATAGTCCGCCAATAACGTGTTGAGTTCAACAACTAATTGCTCCGCTTTTTTTCGATCTAATCCTACTAAATTTTCCATGTATGTTTTTGTTTATTGTTTTGAACCAAAGATAGCGGGTCTTTTAACAATAGGGAATGATATTGATCAGTACCAGGTGGTTTTCCCTATCATCTGCAAAACCAAAAATGGCCACTTCGATTTGAAATGCAATTTTCCTTACTATGGGTTCACAAGTATGATCTATTCGAACTTGATTTTCGAAAAAAAAGTTCAATGTCTCGATTGGCAATAAGATGTAACGGTATGCTTTAAGCACAGCTGATTACTGCCCCCATAATTCCCAGCTGCCCACTCTTTTGAGGCAACTGATCAATATCATACCACATAGTAGCAAATTGAAATACCTTTACGATATGCACTCAGTAGAAAGCACAGTTTCAATAGAAAACACAATTCTGGATATGAAAGAACTTTACAGATTTAAAACATGAAAAATATAATGGTCAGCTCAGCGGGCGGATTGATTGGATATGGTATTTTACGGTCGATACGAATGTCTGATACACCCTATAACCTAATAGGCACGTCATTGTATTGTGACAGTGTAGCTTCGGGTTTCTGCGATGTTTTTATTCAATCTCCAAAGGTATCAAGCGATGGATATATCGATTGGTTGGTGCGAATGATAGAAGACTATAAAGTCGACTTGTTGATACCTAGTTTTGAGGATGATGTACGGGCGTTAAGCAACAATATCGACCAAATCAGTCAAACAGGCGTGAGGGTCGTTCTGAACAAACCGGAACTGATTTCATTGTGTGCGGACAAGTGGCGGTTTTTTCAGGTCTTGAAAAAACAAGGGTCCCCACACCTGATACCAACTTCACTGTCGGCAGATTATGATGAATTGGTACATGAATTCAGCTTGCCATTGCTCTTGAAGCCAAGAAGAGGTAGTGCTTCCGAGGGAATCGTAAAAGTGAGAGGGGAAGAAGTATTTCAAGACCACAAAAGGAATATCGGTAGGCACCTGCTTGCTCAACCGTATATCGGAACGGATGACCAGGAGTTTACAACATCTTGTTTTGGCGATGGAGAAGGGGGTTTTAGCGCCATTATGACCTTGAAAAGAAATTTATCTAGGCAGGGCTATACCCAAAAGGCCGAGGTATTTAATGATGAGGCAATTACCGAAACCGTAATGGCCCTGTGCGAAATACTCAAGCCAATAGGTCCCACCAATTTTCAGTTCAGGCTTCATAAGGGTAAGTACTACCTTTTGGAGGTGAACCCACGTATCTCGTCATCGACTTCTATCAGAAGTTCGTTCGGGTATAACGAATCGGTAATGGCCTTGGACTATTATTT
>RCMY010001199.1_pt1 | contig 24757 bp, 19 predicted proteins | sample 2041341 | NCBI WGS metagenome assembly RCMY01 (sample SAMN09708234, study PRJNA481090) | Marine sediment metagenome, whole genome shotgun sequencing project.
TTCTATAACCAGATTTTCGGGATTGAAATGGTACAGAACATAACCGACGTAAATGCAATGGCCTTTTTTCCAGTAACCACCGGTATTGGTGGGGCGGTTATAACCGGTCCCGGGTCTATCCCCAGTGATAAGGGCCCTCTGATTTATTTAAATGGAGGCAACGATTTAAACAATGTGCTAAGTAAAGTGGAAAAAGCGGGCGGACGAATAGTGATGTCAAAAACCCTCATAGGAGAAGATGAAGGGTATTTTGCCATTTTTATCGATTGCCAAGGAAACAAACTGGCCTTACATTCAAAAAACTAAAAAGTGACTCAAAATAAAACAAAAAGTGCGCCTTACTATAACATTGGACAGCTACGGGTCGATTATTGGAACCAGTTAAAAATCGAAACCTCTGAATTGACGCGTTGCCATAAGGGATCTTCGAATGAAAAAGTACACAAGCAGAAGGTAAAGGAGTTGATAAAGGACTTAAAGGGAGTGGAATGCTTTTTTGCATCTCCGGGAAAAGAACGCTTGCGAAAACTCGAAAATGCCTTTTCCGGTCATGAATTTGCCTCCCTTTCGCATATGGTGGCAGAAACCACTAGGCAACTGGTAGGGGACAGCTATAGGAGTAATCCCGATTTTATTGATTTTGACGAACTCAGTATGGATTCCGCCGAGGACCACGAGCAATATAATAGTATTCGGAAAAACCATTTTGAGGTTTTATTTGTAGACGATATTTCAAAACAGGAAGAAAGTCAATTGAAGCAGAATTTAAGAGCCCTGCGCACACCTAGCGATAAGTTCACTTATGATGTTGTGGTGCAACGTTCTTTTCAGGATGCGATGATTACCTTGCTTTTTAATCACAATATCCAGGCAGTCGTAGTACGCTATGCTCCGCCGTACCACTCAAAGGGGATTACTCCCCTAATCAAACCCTATATTGAAGAAGTTACAAAGCTTGACTTCTCATCAAAACCGGAAACCGATCTTGGTCCTATCATTGGAGAGCTGATCAAACAGTTCCGGCCTGAGTTAGATACCTATTATGTTACCGATACATCCCTTGGTCATCTCAAAGACAGCACTATAAAAGGTTTCAGGCGTATTTTTTATCAAACCGAAGACATACAAGAGCTACATCTGACTATCATGCGAGGAATCGCGGAACGTTATGATACGCCATTCTTTTCCGCCTTGGTAGAATATAGTCAAAAGCCGACCGGGGTCTTCCATGCTATGCCGATATCCCGAGGAAATTCGGTTTTTAAATCGAGATGGATCAACGATTTTGGGGATTTTTATGGTCGCAATATGTTTTTAGCGGAAACATCGGCCACAACAGGTGGCCTCGATTCCCTGCTACAACCTACCGGACCGCTGAAAAAAGCTCAGGAAATGGCAAGTGATGCCTATGGATCGCAATACACCTATTTTGTAACTAATGGTACATCGACAGCCAATAAAATCGTGATGCAAGCCATTGTTCAACCGCAGGATGTTGTGCTTATCGACAGGGATTGTCATAAGTCGCATCATTATGGATTAGTACTGGCGGGCGCTTATCCGGTTTATCTGGATTCCTACCCGATAGAAGAATATTCAATGTACGGGGCGGTTCCATTGGAACAGATCAAATCTAGATTACTACAGCTAAAAGAGGCGGGAAGACTTGACAAAGCAAAGATGTTGCTTTTGACGAATTGTACTTTCGATGGCCTTGTTTACAATGTGGAACGGGTTATGGAGGAAGTGTTGGCGATAAAACCAGATATTGTCTTTTTATGGGATGAAGCCTGGTTTGCGTTTGCAAGCTTTGCAAATAACTATAAGCAGCGTACTGGTATGGTTACCGCTAAAAAGCTATATGAAAAGTATAATAGTCCCAAGTATAGAAAACAGTATAATGAACATATTAAGGGATTGAACACTGGAGCCCAATCATTGTTGCCCGATCCAGATAAGGTTCGCATAAGGGTCTATGCCACCCAAAGTACACACAAGACCTTGAGCAGCTTTAGACAAGGCTCGATGATACATATTTGGGACGAAGATTTCCGAAGAAAAAGTGAAAGCACTTTTCTTGAAGCTTATATGACCCATACCTCTACTTCGCCAAATTATCAAATGTTGGCCTCATTGGATGTGGGCAGACGACAAGTGCAACTAGAAGGTTTTGAATTGGTTGAGAAGAGTATTGAAATGGCCATGGTGCTAAGGGCCAAAGTGAATGACAATCCACAATTAAGCAAGTATTTTGATGTGCTGACCGTACATGATTTTATTCCCGACAAATATCGTCAAACCGGCCTTAAGGAATACTACACCAAGCATGAAGGTTGGAACCGAATGAACGAGGCATGGGAAAAAGATGAGTTTGTTTTAGACCCTACCAAAATCACTTTGTATATTGGAAAGACCGGGGTTGATGGCGATACGTTTAAGAACAAATACTTAATGGATAAATTCAATATCCAGATCAACAAAACCTCCCGAAACACGGTGTTGTTCATGACGAACATCGGAACCACTAGAGGCAGTATCACTTATCTGACCAATGCCCTTTTAAAAATTGCGGATGAACTGGATGAAGAGTTCAAATCCTTGAGCGAAAAGGAAAGGGAAATACGGGAAAAGAGAATCTATTCATTGACTAAAGAAGTGCCACCTTTACCCGATTTTAGTTATTTCCATCAGTCGTTTCAGGCTGCGCCCGGGGTTCCTGGAGGTAATTTACGTGAAGCCTATTTCTTGGCTTATGACGAAGAAAATTATGAATATGTTCCCTTGAACGAATGTTTATCGGTAATGGGTACGGGAAGAAAATTGGTCGCTTCCACCTTTGTAATTCCGTATCCCCCGGGTTTTCCAGTGTTGGTTCCGGGCCAAGTAGTAAGCGATGAAATCATCAATTTCCTTACCGTACTAGATGTTAGCGAAATACACGGCTACCGTTCCGATCTGGGGCTAAGGGTATTCAAGGAAAAAGTATTGGACCGGCATAAGATCACCACTTCAATGGGCGGCATGTCTATTGGAAAGAAGAAAAAGCAACTAATCTAATCATTGAAAACAAACAATATGAGTGCTAAAAAAGTAATTACAACTAAGAAAGTCGCCAAGCCCGTAGCCAAGAAAAAAGTCGCGGCTAAAAAAGCAGTGAAGCCAATCGCCAAGAAAACAGTCCCCGCAAAAAAAGTCGCCAAGCCCGTAGCCAAGAAAACGGTCCCGGCCAAAAAAGCAGTGACCGCTGAGGTGCTTAACGGAGTATCCGACATAAGAAGATTCTTTCATAAAAACGAAACCCCTCTTTATTTCATAAGTGCCACGAACTTCAATATGCTGGGTGCCGATGAATGGATCAAAGGTTTTAAGTTTATTTGCCATATCGAATGTTTCGACGGGCAGCACCCCAATGTTTTTTCTCCCAAGGAGGAAATTCCACATGATGAGTTCACAAGTATTGAAGATATCAATAACTATTTGCTCCAACATCCAGAGGTTCAGGATTATTTGACCACAAGAAAAAAAGGAAAGAACGCCGGAAAGGCCATGTTTTTAATGTTCGATGAAAAGACCGAAAAACTCGCAAAAAAATTAGGCCTACAAGTGATGTTCCCTACCGCCAAGATGCGGACTTTTATGGACAATAAGGTGAATACCAATCGTATTGCCGAAAAGGCCGGTGTACCTTGCGTACCCTATGTGTTAACTCCTGTCCAAGATTATGCCCACTTGCAGAAAGTTTCCAAGGCACTTGGTACTGATCTAGTAATTCAAACACCTTTTGGCGATTCTGGTCATACCACTTTTTTTATATCTAATGAGGAAGAGTTCAAAAAATATGAAGAAGAGATTATCAAGGAAAAGGAAGTCAAAGTAATGAAACGTATCAATTGCAAGGGATCTGCTATTGAGGCCTGTGTTACAAGACATGGTACCATCGTCGCCCCTTTGATGACCGAACTTGTTGGCTTTAAGGAAATGACCCCTTACAAAGGAGGTTGGTGCGGTAATGAAATTTATCCCAATGCATTTAGCCCGGAAATTCGAAAGAAGGCGACAAAATACACACAGCTTTTCGGCGATCAATTGAGAAAGGAAGGATACAAAGGCTATTTTGAATTGGATTTTCTTATCGATCAAGACAATGGTGAAATTTATCTTGGGGAATTGAATCCGAGGGTTACGGGCGCAAGTTCTATTACCAATCACGCGGTATTCGCACTAGCGGATGCCCCTCTTTTTATATTTCATATTTTGGAATGGATGGATGTGGACTATAAACTGAACGTTAAGGCGCTCAATGCGAGATGGGCTCGACAAGAAAACATCGATGGGTGGAGCCAATTGATCATTAAACATACCGAGGATACCATTGAATATGTATCCGAAGCACCCAAATCGGGAATTTGGAAAATGTTCGACAATGGCCACATTCAATATGATAGGATGGATACCCACAGACGAGCGGTAGAGACCGAAAATGAGGCATTTTTCCTCCATATCGCCAAAGAAGGTGATTATTTGTACGAAGGTGCCGACTTAGGTATCTTGGTATCAAGAGGACGTATGATGACCGATAACTTTCAACTTAATACACGGGCAAAAGATTGGATAAAGGCCATCCGAGAAAAATACACCTCTCAGATAGTGGAAGATAAGCGTGAAAAAGTGGTTCTTACCGGAAGTTTGACCAAGTAAGGTTTAAGCTTTTTAAAGTCCAATTGAAAGGGGTCAAAAAAAACATCTATAGGGCTATAGACTAGCCAAACGATAAATTAGCTTTGACCTTAGCTGGATTGGCTTCAAAACTTTCCTTACACTTTCAGAGTTGGTTAACATTGAATAGCAATGTATCCTAGTATCTGATAATAATACAAAATTAATACATGCAACTTCAATTTGATTCTATTTCAGAACTAGGCGAACCTGGTTCAAAATTCAAAAAATTATTTAACTCTTATTGGCCATCTTACAATGCCTGGTTGAATTCCAAAGGCGTAGCTTATGTACCCGATTTGGCAACATCAAAAGCTGCTTTGAAGAAACACATGCCGGAAATGTTACCAACCTACGAGAAGCTTTGTGAATTGGTCAACGCCGATGCGGTAGCGGCGCGATTTCTAACAGGATTTCAACCACCTGCCTATATATCAGCTTGTTCGCAAGCTGTCCTGTCCGGGGATAAAATACAATTGGTACGCAACTATGACTACCACCCCGACCTTATGGAAGGTACGCTTCTGTTAAGCTCGTGGAACGGTAAAAAGGTGATTGCCACTAGTGATTGTCTTGTGGGTGCGGTAGATGGGATGAACGAGGACGGATTGGCAATTTCACTCACCTTCGGCGGCCGCAAAGTCGTCGGGGAAGGTTTCGGCATTCCATTTATTTTACGCTATGTACTCGAATTTTGCAGCAATGTACAGGAAGCAGTCGAAGCACTGACCCGTATCCCTTCCCACATGTCCTACAACGTGACGGTAGTCGACCGAAGTGGAACATTTAAGACCGTTCTTTTGTCACCCGATCGTGCTCCTGTGGTTACTGACGCCGCTTTTACCACCAATCATCAGGTAACCGTAGATTGGCCTGAAAACGCCACTTTTAATAAAACGATCGAGCGTTCTGCTTTCTTAAACGATTTATTGGCTCAAAAGGGATTGGATGCAAAGACGCTGTCCGATGCATTCCTAAGAAAACCCCTTTACAATACACTTTTTAGTGAAGGTTTTGGAACCTTATATACAGGCGTTTATCAACCAGGGGAAGGCACCATAAAATTGCGCTGGCCGAAGGAAAGTATGCTCCAGTCTTTCGATGATTTTACGGAAGAAAGTAAATTAATTCAATTCGGAGGGCCCGTCATGGCACCAGTACAAGATGCTACTTGGACAAAAGTACCCGCTGAAACGGCAAAAATTGCTCCTCAAGAAGCGGTTATACCAGGTTCTTCAAAAGCCGATTGGCAAGTTGTTGTCTCCAAAACACTTGTTAGTGCTATGGAACATTCCGAAAATCCTAAGGACAGCGAACAATTACAGACCCTCCGTGAAAACATAATTCACAGGGGAGAGATTTCCTGGGAAATATTGGCGGATTATTGGGCCAACGTAGGGAAAAGTTATTGGGAAAATTGGAAGAATTAAAAGAAATGAATATTTGGTTACAACATCTAGTTTAGTAAATAATGACATATGGAATTTAAGAGCATCAACCCCTATAACGGTCAAGAAGTAGGTAAATATACCGCATTTACGGAAATGGAATTGGCGGACAAACTTACAAAAAGTCAAGATGCATTTGAATCTTGGCGAAAAGTACCCCTTTCCGAACGCTGCAGATTACTTAAAAAAGCCGGACAAGTATTGAGAGATAACGTAGAGGAATATGCTCAAATGATTACTTTGGAAATGGGCAAACCCATTAAGGAATCCAGATCTGAAGTAAATAAATGTGCATGGGTATGTGATTATTATGCGGAAAATGCTGAAGCTTTTCTAGCCAATGAAACTATAACCACTGATGCTGCTAAAAGCTTTGTACGGCATGACCCCATTGGAAGTGTCTTGGCGATTATGCCCTGGAACTTCCCTTTTTGGCAGGTCTTCAGATATGCGGCACCGACCTTGACGGCAGGCAATACGGGATTGTTGAAACACGCCCCGAACGTATTCGGTTGTGCCCGACAAATTGAAGAAGTGTTCACAAGGGCCGGGTATCCTTCCTATGTTTTCCAAAACTTGATCGTTCATCATGATCAAACAGAGAAAATCATTTCCCACGAAACTGTAAAAGCTATAACACTTACAGGAAGTGAAAAGGCAGGTTCGGCGGTTGCCGAGATATCAGGCCGACATATCAAAAAAACTGTACTGGAACTCGGAGGAAACAATGCCTTTATCGTTTGGGAAGATGCGGATATCGATAAGTCCGTAAAAATTGCCCTGACCGCCCGAATGCTCAATTGTGGGCAAAGTTGCATCGCCGCGAAACGCTTTATTTTAGTGGAAGGTGTTTATGACGAATTCGTCACAAAATTCACCAAAGCCGTAAAACAATTAAAATCAGGAGATCCATTGGAGGAAAACACAACCATTGGCCCACTTGCAAGATTGGATCTTGCCGATCAACTGAACATGCAGGTGAAAGAATCCATTAAGCAAGGTGCTAAACTATTGTTAGGTGGCAATCAAAATGGTTGTTACCACGAACCCACCATTTTAGGCAATGTGGTACCAGGAATGGCCGCCTTCGATCAGGAAACCTTTGGGCCTTTGGCCGCTATGATCAAGGCAAAAGATATAGACCATGCATTTGCTCTTTCGGAAAAATCCAAATACGGGCTTGGGGTAACGGTATGCACTAAAAATACCGAGAAGGCAGTAAAGCATGCCGATAAGGTGAGTGACGGCGCCTATTTTATTAACGAATTGGTGAAGTCAGATCCTAGATTACCTTTTGGAGGCACTAAAAAATCGGGCTACGGACGCGAACTTGCCAGAGATGGGATGATGGAATTCGTGAATCGCAAAACGGTGTATGTGATACACTGATTTTGGCGACCATCTTCTTTTGTTTAAGGAACTGATTCTTTGGAAAAACGCTGCTCAGCTGTTCAAAATTGACATTGAAAAGCTTTAAGCTTAGCTAGACTTTACATTTGGAAAAATTAAATAGTATTCTAAAAATTAGGCCTATAGCCCTTCATTTTTTCACCAAAGAGATTACAGTTCATTCAATCCCCTTCCAGCGAGAATTTGGACTTACATTTTTCTATTATTGATTCACGGGTTTTAGATTGCTTGGCTCCTGACAAGTGAAGTACGCATACTCTTTGTCGGCCTAGGGTCAAAAGCTTAAAGGTGGCCTCCTTGGAGTGGGTTGCCGTGAGTTCTTGTTATTCGCGTTCCAAATCGGCCTTTTCTATATCACTTTGCGAACTTACCGACACATATTCTCCTGCGGCCATAGAAAGAGCATCGCCCATCGATCCCGCAACACCTGCTAGAATAATCGATTCCCTAGTTGTACTTGCCACCGCTACCCCAATAACAATGCTTGCTGTAGATAGGATACCGTCGTTTGCCCATATGACCGCAGTCCGTAGTCAACCGCTTCTAGTACCAAAATGTTCTTAATTATGCATCTATCGGTTGTTTTTTTAATCTGCTATTTCAGACCAAAAATATACCGCTTGTTTCAATTCATTCTTTAATCAACTTAAAGATAGTAGGCAAAACCACCAAAAGCAAAGGCAATGCAAACACCAATCCCCCTATGACGGCGATGGCCAAGGGTTGGTGCAACTGTGCGCCGGCACCGATACCCAGGGCAAGGGGAGCTAGTGCCATGATTGCGGCCAGGGCGGTCATCAGTTTGGGACGCAAACGGGCGGCAATCGCATATTCTATTTTCTCGACATGGGGCAACGACGCATCGCTTTCCTGATACTGCCGATAGGTAAAAATGGAGTTCTCCCCAATGATGCCCACAATCATAATGATACCCGTATAGCTACCCACGTTCAAAGGTGTTCCGGTAAGATAAAGGCTCAAAAGCGAGCCTGCAACGCCCAATACGGCAATTACGATGATGGCAAGTGCTATCTTGACCTTTCTAAAAAGAAAAAGGATAACGATAAATACCAGCAAAATGGCGGACACCAAGATCATCAAGAGTTCCTTAAAAGCCTTTTGCTGGTCCTGATAGGCACCGCCGTATGCGATAGAATATCCCGAAGGCAGGCTTATATTCTTGGTCAATTGGGCTTGAATATCCTTTAAGGTAGAACCCAGATCACGGTTGTTCAATCGTGCAGTAACCACGCCCATCGATTTCTGGTTCTCGCGGTTGATCTCCGCCACGCCCTTGCCCATTTCAACAGTAGCGACCTGATCGATGGGTACGCTCGATCCGTTCGGAAGTAGAATGGAGGTATTCCTAATGTCCGAAACAGATGTTTTGTAGGCATCGGGATAGATCAGACGGACGTCCACGATCTGTTCCTTATCGATCATGTTGCTGACCACAGTACCTTCGATCTGAGTCTGTAGCTGCAATTGAAAATCAGCAGGGGTCATTCCGAATTGTGCCAAAACGGGAACATTGGGAATAAGGGAAAGGGTCGGTCCCGCAACGATCAATCCGTCGTTGACATCGGCGGTACCGTTTACCTTTTCTATTTCGGCGGCGATTTCTTGGGAAAGGGTTTCCAATCGTTTTACATCATCCCCGAAAACCTTGACCTCGATGGGCTGAACCGAGCTCATCAGATCGCCCAACATATCGCCGATCACTTGTCCGAAGTCTATGGTCAACTGAGGTAATTTTTCCTCGATGCGTCGTCTGATCTCATCGGAAACCTCGGTGGTGGTAGTGCTGCGCTTGTCCTTCAACTTGATTAGATAATCGCCACGGTTCGGTTCGGTAATAAAAAAGCCCATTTGGGTACCCAATCGTGCGGAATAGGCCTCGACTTCGGGTTGGGTGTCCAAAATACCGTTGACGATCTGCAGCATGCGGTCAGTTTCCTTCAAGGTGGTTCCGGCGGGACTATTATAATCCAATACAATGCTGCCCTCATCCATCTCGGGTAAAAATCCAGATGGTAATTTAGATGGAATAATTACAATAATAATGATGCACAATACCATGAAGGCAATACCAATAATGGGTTTTCCTAAAACACTATGAATCCATTTGGTCTTCGGTTCGTGCTTCTTTTTTAAAGCTTTTTTACTCGTAAACAGGATGGACAATACCGGAACTAAAAGCCAAGTAACTAAAAAGGAAGCCGCCAAGGCGATCATCATGCTAAAGGCCATGACCTGAAAATAGGCCCCTGCAACTCCCGTCATCAGTATAAAAGGAATAAAAATGACCAAGGTGCTCAACGAAGATCCGATTATGGCCGGAAACAAATGGGTAATGGCTTCATGGGCGCACCACCCGATATTTTCATCAGGATGTTCTTCGCGGATCTTATGTATCTGTTCGATAATAATGACCACATCGTCGATCATCAAACCGATAGCGGCCGCCACCGCCCCCAAGGTCATGATGTTAAAGGTGTAGCCGATCGCATCCAGAATGATAAGTGTAAGGGATAACGAAACGGGAATGGTAAACAAAACCACCATACTCGCCGAAAAGGAACGTAAAAAAAAGATGACGACCAACAGGGCCAACGCCAGCCCGATCCATAGTACGTCTTTGATGCTTGCAATACTGGTCGTAACGAAATCGGCCTGTTTGTAGTAGGGTTTTAAGGCAACGCCTTTCGGCAAAATGTGCGCTAATTCGGCCACTTTTTGTTCGATGGTATTGTTGACATCGATAAGGTTGGCTTCAGGTTGTTTTACGACCGCGATGATGGGTACGTTCTTTCCATTGGCCAAAATTTTCACATATTCCTTCACCTCGTTGACCTTTACGTCGGCAACATCCTGTAAGCGAATTAATCGGTTAGGACTGTTGATGATGACCAGATCTTGAAGGTCTTTCAGGTCATCGACGGCATTATCGGTAAGCGTAAGGTACATCCGGTTGTAATCGGTAATGTACCCGTTGGACTGCAACAGATTGGAATTGACCACGGCATTTTGAATGGCCGAAATGGAAATGCCCAAGGATTTGATGACTTCGGGCCGCAGTTCTACTTGATATTCCTTGTCCTTGCCACCGATTACGGCAATATCGGAAACACCTGGTGTTGCTGCTAGGTAAGGTTTGACCGTATATTTGGCAATTTTTTTTAGATCTACTTGTGAAAGTCCGTCGCCTTCCAAAGAATAGCCCATTACCGGAAGTATGGACGGGTTCATTTTCTCCACCGAAAAGACCGTATTGGGCAAAACACTTCCCTGCGATTGGTTGATAAAGGACTCGATCTGCGATTTTGCGGTATTGATGTCCGTACTCCAATCCACAAAAACGGAAATCTCACAGCTTCCCCGTGAAGTTATGCTTCTAATGTATTGCAGCCCTTCTGTGCGGCGAATGATATTTTCCAAGGGAATGGTTACCGTGGTCATCATCTTGTCCACCGGTTGCTGTCCGGCATCCGCAATGACCTTGATCTTTGGAAAGGTTATATCGGGGAAGAGTCCCGTTTTGAGATTTTTGTACGTAAAGATCCCCCCGACCAATATCAGGATGCCAATGGCCAACAGCGGAAACTTATATTTTGAGTGCAAGTTGTTCATTGTTTCTTAAGGCTTATGAGGGTCGAATCCTGCATTTGATAGCTACCTTCGGTAACGACCTTATCGCCCAATTGCAGTCCGTTCGATTCGATCTGCACCAACGAATCATTTTTCAACTTCGGGGTTACCGAATGTTTTATGGCCATAGAATCTTTGGTCAGCTTTAGTACCCAATATTCGGTCAGCAGTTCATTGGTCTGTACGGCGGTTTTAGGAACGGTCATCGCCTTGGCATCCTCGCGATACACCATGCGCACCTGAACGTTCAGGTTTTCCGGTAAATCTTCGTTCGGCAGGGAAATCAAAAAACTTTGGGACTGTGCCACTGGATCTATTGTCGGCAGCGTACCGGTAATCTTTGAGGAAATCGATTCCTCGCCCTGCAAAACGATTTCACAACTAGAGCCTACGGAAACATAATCCTCATATTCATACGGCACGTTGACCTGCACGACCAATGATTTCGGTCGTACCACCGTAGCCAGTATATCCCCCTCTGCCAAATAGTCGTTCTTGGTTACGTTCAATACCGTAATCACTCCCGTAGCATTGCTCCGGATACTTATGGGCTTAACGAATTTCGATAGGGAACTGTCTATTTTTACGGCTTCCTTCAGTGCATCCTGCTCCTTGGTTCGGACGGTGGCAAAGGTATGCCCGGTTCGAATGGGGTCGCCGACCTTGTATTTCATCCATGAGATATAGCCCGTAACGCTGGAACGGATGTTTTCCTTCCGTTGGTATAGCGTAACGCCGTTAAACGTCAGGTATTCTTTAATATCATGTTGTTGCACCTCGGCCACCTGAACGCTGATGGGCGCTTTTTTATCCGAGGTGGCATCCGTCTTGTTTTTACAGGAGAATGCCGTTAAAATGACCAAGAGCGCCAGAATTGTTTTTATGTAATGAAGTTCCATAGGTTACCAGTTTATAAAGTTGTATTGGCTCTGCAACAGCCAACGGTTGGTCTGCATTTGCAACTTGGTCTGGACGTTCAGTTTATAGGTCTGGATCACGTTCAGATAATCGACGATGGATACCTGCCCCTGAACCAATTTGCCTTTGTAGATTTCCAGTACGTTCCGTTGTTTCCCTAATTGTTCCTCGATCAATCCCATATTTTCCTCCAATGCGGTCATTTGCCGATCGATGCTCTTTACATTGTTGCCCAATTGTATTTCGGCATTTTCCCTGTAAAATTCAAGGCTTTCATTTTTCAGTTTGCTTTGTTGGGCGTTGTACTTACGCTGTTTGCCGTCGTAGATAGGTACGGTCAGACGTACTCCGGCACTCATACCGATCCTGTGGTCAATATTGGTCAGTTCCACGGCATTCAAACCGGTATTGCCATACAAACTCAACTGCGGTCTGTACTGATTTTCAAAAACTTGCTGGTCCGCCTCGACCTGTAAGCTGTCGTTCTCGAATTTCCGTTCATAAAAATTGGTTACTGGGGTATTCGCGGTCATTAGTTCTGGAACGGAAAGGCTATCCGTTTCTGCCACAGGTGTTCCGCTCAAATTGTACAATTGACTTATCGCGGTTTTAAGATTGTTTCGAATCTGTTGGAGTTCCAGTTGTTTCGATTCGACCTCCAACTGCAATAAAAGGTAATCGCTTTCCATCAAGATGGCACGTTTGACCAAAAGTTCGACTACTTTCAATCGATTTTCGAGGTCTATTAGGATTTCTTCAGTAAAATCTGATTGCAGTTGCAATTGATAGGCCATGATATAGGCATCGGTAATGTTCTTGACCAGATTATGCTCGATGTCCTCTGCGGATAGTGCAAGGGTGTTTTTCTGAACCTTGTTCTGGAACAAAAGGTTATCGACCATCATTTGATTGAACAGGTTTTTTGTCACATTGAGCTGTGCGGAATAAAGTCCGCCGTTGGTAATCCCAACATCATAGCCGTACGCCCTTGGGGAAGGCGTTGTCGTGATATCAATGAACCTTCCATTGTTGTCAAAATAAGGGGCGACCAGCACTTCGGATGTCGCGTTGATTTGAAACGCTTTGTTCTGAGCAATGATGATACTGTGCTGTATTTCGCCGATTTTTTGGAGGTTGTTATTTTCAAATAGCACGGGGGTGTTCTCTTTAGCCTTCGAGACAAAGTACGCCAACGAAGCTTCCTGAGCCCGCAAGGAAGTCATTACCATAAAAAACAATAGCCAAAACGCCAGGTGTTTCATTCGTAAAAGTTTGATTTCAAATAGCTAAAGTAGATTTGAAATCTAAAGAAGTTCTAAAGTAGTACGATGGTATTGTTCTTACACAAGAAAAAGGAATGGATATATACAAATATTGAAAGAAAGAATCACATCCAAAAATTGTTTTGTAGTTACTACAATTTACTACTATTCAGTAGCTTGTATAACTCTCTCCAATTAAATCCTAAATGCACAACAGGCAAGTTATAAAAAGTGCTATAATTACTAAATCCCATGTCCGAGTAGGCGCAGCATGAATCCCACTCGTTATCTTTCAAAAGAAAGATACACTTCGACCAATACGGATTATTTGTGGGTAGATAGAATGGAAAGTACAATCTAAAATACGAATAAAAAAAGAATCGCAATTTGGTTAAATAATTTTGCAAATAAGAAATGAACGATTCTAGAATATGCAGATCGGAAAATTCATTGTAATCGATAACGATTATAACCGTGCCATTTCACTATGGCCAGGATAAAAATCAGGGAGCCGACACAACTTGTAATAATACCATAGGTTCTGTGATCCGTCATTAGAAGGATGACAATGAGTCCCAAAAAATCCAAGACAATTCCGAGAACGGCGAAATTTTTACATTTTTTCATTGCTTTGAATCAATAATAAGTTGAGAACATATTCCAGATTTCCGGTAATTACAGTATTCTTTTCCTATGTAAAAGGGTGCTAATGAACACTGGAAAATAGGACATTTTCCAACTCTTCCGCTTTTGGGAAAAGAATGTTGTTTTCCAAATGAATGTGACTGTGAAGGTCGTCTTCAAATTCCTCAAGCAGGCGAAATGTTACGAGATAGGTATTGCAGGCATCCGCCGGAGGGTTGTAATTATCGCTTAACTCCGCTATTTGCCTGAACCGTTCGCCCTCGTTGTCATGTTCTAGCATCATCATGCTTATCGGGTTTTGTACAGTGCCAAAATGTGGTGCTACCAACGATTCCTTTTGTTGTTGTGCTTTGACCATTTTGCGCACCCAGGGAAAGAGTACTGATTCTTCCTTTTGCATATGCATGGTAAGTTCGTCGGCAGAATTGTTGAAATGTTCGGTAATTTCCAGCAGTTCGGGGTGCCGTTCGCCATGTACTTTGCAGAGTTTGTTCAGGTATTGCCTTAAGACCGGAATGCGCTCTTGGACATAACGATGGTGCTTTTTTTCGATATAATCAGCGAGCAGATCCAACTGCCACGATTTAAAATCGGCGTTGTCATTGTTTTTTTGCCGCTGTACTTCATTTATTTCCCTCAGCAGTACATCGACATCCAGTTTGTTCTTTTCGGCTACTTCTTGAATGCTGCGGTTTCCTTTGCAACAAAAATCGATTTTGTGGTTTTTGAAAATTTGTGCCGTACGGTAGTCCTCAGCTACTATTTCGCCCACTTTCTTATTCATCAAATTATTCATAACCTTACTATTTTCGGTGATACAAATATACAAAACATTTATTAAATGATTATAAGGTCATTTAATTGTTTATTAACAGAAAAATGGTTTTCTTTGATTCTAAATATCCCTCAAAAGAGTTGTTCGATTGGAACATTGACCACGTAACGGTATTGCCGCCTTAATGGAGGTTTATGGGAATATTAGGCTTACTGCCATGTTGTTCGCATCCAAGTTGTTGTTTAAATCGGAACGTTGGAATAAAAAATTGATCAAAACGGCGTTCTGGTCTATCAATGCCGGACTTATGCTCATGGTAGTGTTGGCCCTTCTCCCGGCGGGGATCATACAGTTTAAGGAAGTGGTTGAAAACGGGCTATGTTATGCAAGGTCTGAACAGTTTATAGGAGGCGGAGTCTTCAAATCATTAATGTGGTTACGAGGTATTGGGGCTTATCTTTTTCTATTTGCGGGCGTAATACCATTGGTTTACTTTATGGGTTCAAGGGGAAAATCCTTAAAGTCCGGTTCTAACGCGGCAACCATTCTCGACGACGAGCAATAGAGCTACGCATAGCCTTTTGGGTTGATTGTTATAGGAATCAAAGAGCAAAACAAAACTTTAATTCAAAATAATTGGAGAAAGAAACTTTGCAATCCTTGCGAGCTTGATAACTGCTAGTTTTCAGGTGGTCAGAAATCAAAATTTGCATTTTTTACAATCTTCTGTAGCGATCGTTAGAAATAATATCATTGTTTAAATGTTAAAGGATATGCGTTTGTTTTCATTTTTTATCGGACTTCTCGTAATGTGTAGCTGTAATTTGGAAAAGAAATCAAAAAAAAACACAGATAAAGCCGTGCCCGAACGTGGAGAATTGAGCAAAGAATCCCAATTACTTCTTGGCAATAGACTGTTTTCAGAAAAGACCTGTATTACCTGCCATGATGTAAACAAGAATAAGATAGGGCCTTCGGTCAAAGAAATTATGGCCATTTATAAAGAAAAAAATGGAGATATCGTTGCATTTTTAAAGGGCAAGGCCAAGCCAATTGTGGACACCACCTCTAGCCAAGTGGCCATTATGCAAGATAATATTGATGGCTTTTTAAAAGACGTTTCCGATGAAGAAATGAAAACCATATCTACCTATATGCTACATATCGATGAATTATACCCGGAATAGCTTAGATATAAGATATTGGTTTGTGGCCCATGCGGAGTTTCCCTAGAACTTATCATGAAGAATGGATTGCGCACGGAACCTTCAACGGCAAATTAAATGACGCCCCATCATCGGGAAAAATTAGATAGGTGGCTAAATCAAAAGATGATGGGGATGTGCCGGTCCATATGGTCTTTAATCAAGGGATTACTGGAGAATTGAAAATTAAAGGCAATTTCAATGACGTGAAACTTTACTATGAAGGCTGCCTAGACAGGGAAAAACTTTAAATGCTTTTGCCTTGATAAACTCCGATTTTTATTCTTGCCAAGAAAAGAATTCGTTATATTTAAGTAGCTATAACGTCATCCCATATGATTCCCGTAAAAGAGGCCATTGAAGTAATCGACAAGAATATAATTCCACTTGAAGAAAGGGAAAAAAAAAGTGTCCTTAACTCAAATGGATATATATTGTTCGAGGATGTATTTGCCCCCATCGACATGCCACCGTTTCGGCAATCGGCTATGGATGGTTATGCACTTTTACTGCATAATGATGTTACTTATACAATTATTGAGGAGGTCAGGGCAGGCGATAATAGCAACCCCATTCTAAAGGCAGGCGAAGCCGTGCGAATATTTACTGGAGCGCCTGTACCCAATTCTGCGAATGCCGTCATCATGCAGGAAAAAGTTACCGTAGAAAACCAAAAAATAATCCTTCAAAAACCGGTTTCTTTTGGTGAAAATATTCGCCCAATGGGAGAACAGGTCAAAAAAGGGGACATCGCTTTAACCAAGGGAACAAAGATAACTCCCGCCGCAGTAGGATATTTATCATCACTAGGGATTACGGAAATAATAGTTTTTAAAAAACCCTCAATTGCCATAGTTGTCACGGGAAGCGAACTCGTCGAAGCCGGGCATGCATTAACCTACGGAAAAATTTATGAAAGTAATTCCGGGATGCTCTTAAGTGCCTTAAATAGTCTTGGGCATACCGACGTTATTATTCATAAGGTAAGGGATGATTATGCCCAAACATTTTCAGTTTTGGAAAAGGCTATCGCCCAACATGATATCATATTGATTACCGGAGGTATTTCAGTAGGAGATTATGATTTAGTGGGCAAAGTACTTCAAGAATTAACCGTGGAACAACTCTTTTATAAGGTAAAGCAAAAACCGGGGAAACCATTCTTCTTTGGAAAAAAGAAGAATTCCATTGTCTTTGGGCTACCGGGAAATCCAGCGGCCGTCTTGAGTTGTTTTTATATTTATGTATATCCAGCATTGCAAAAGATAAGTGGGGATATCGGTTTTATACTTCCTAGAATAACAGTAAAATCCGGTTCGGATTTTATAAAAAAAGGTGATAAAGCCCAGTTTTTAAAAGCAATCCTAAAAGATGGCGTAGCAACTGTCTTAGAGGGGCAGAGTTCTGCCATGTTACAAACTTTTGCCTTGGCAAATGCAATGATCTATATGCCTGAAGAACAAAACGAAATTTCAATAGGAGATCTGGTAGAAGTTATTCGACTACCCGTTTGAAGCAATCAAATTAAACCTATTGATTGAAAATCCATAGTCCCGATAGCAATCGTGACGAAAAGCAATAAAATTGCTGCTGTTAAAAGTTAATGGTCAACAGTTGATTTTTGGTATGATCAACCTATAATTTTGGAGAATAAATTTCTGTAGATACCTCGCATCAATGAAAAGCCAAAAATACATGCCATGATAGATATTACCGATAAAAGCCAAACCCTTAGAACAGCCGTTGCACAGGCAATAGTACGGGTAAGTATGCCTGAAACCATTAGTGTCATACAAAACAAAACGATCCCAAAAGGGGATGTTTTTGCCATGAGCAAAGCAGCGGGCTTGTTAGGAATAAAAAGAACACCTGATTTACTGCCAGGTTGCCATCCCGTTCCTATTGAATACACGGCAATAGATTATGAAATAAACGGATTGGAAATCACCATTTTATGTACGGTAAAGACCATTTACAAAACCGGTGTCGAAGTCGAAGCGATGCACGGGGCAAGTGTGGTTGCATTGAATATGTACGATATGTTAAAGTCCATTGATAAAGAGATAGAAATTCAAAATATCAAACTACTACGAAAAAAAGGAGGCAAATCGGACTTTAAAAACCATCATGGAAAAGATCTCACGGCCGCTGTAATTGTATGCTCGGATACCATATCGGCAGGCGGGAAAGAAGATAAGGCAGGGAAAGCAGTTGTAAAAAAACTCGAAGAGTGTGATGTTGCCATTTCAGATTATATCATTATTCCCGATGAAAAGGATCTCATTCAAGAAAAAGCCAAAGCCTATCAAGAACAGGGTATTGACATTATTATTTTTACTGGGGGTACAGGGCTCTCCAAAAGAGACATAACGCCCGAAGCACTGTTACCGATACTCGATAGAAGGATTCCCGGTATTGAAGAGGCTATTCGTAACTATGGGCAGGATAGGACGCCCTATTCCATGCTCTCTAGAAGTGTAGCGGGCACCATTAAAAATTGTTTGATCTTGGGCTTACCAGGTTCTACGAATGGCGCAAAGGAATCTATGGACGCCGTTTTTCCTTCGGTGTTACATATTTTTGGAATGTTGAAAGGGGAAAGGCATGATTAAATTTAAAAAATAAACGATGATAGCAACCAATTTCGATGAAAAGTATTTTATGTATGAAAACATGGCAATTTGGGAAATTAGTTCCATGGAGGATTTTTTCAGCAGCCATACTATGATGATGGAAATATTTGAAAATGAATATGGATTTCCGTATTCGCAAGAATCCGCTAAGGGAGTTGATTTATTGGATGCGGGTTTTGCAATAGTTGAAAAACTATTGGATTGTTTTAGGGATAAACATTTTGTTGTTTTTTCCGCAGATGATGAAAACCATGCCATTCTCAGAGGTTTGCAGGATAAAAAGGCAATCCATTTCGGAATGGATATTTATGTCCTTAACCCGAAACGAATATATGTTTTGGAAATGGACAAGACCAAAGATCCGCAGAAGTACGATACATAAAAACTTGATATAAGTCATATGACAGACCGTTCGCTAGTTAAAAACAATTTACGCTACCATAAGATAGTTATGGTTTTTGTTGTACTCATCTATATTTGGGTGCAATACGAATTCAGTTCGGGAAATTGGACCTATAGGGATGGTACGCCCAAGATTGTTGGAGAGCAAGTGAATGGGCGTGATGAAGGGACATGGACTTGGTATTATGAAAACGGGAAAAAACAAATGCAGGGAACTTTTCATAAAGGAAAACGCAACGGGTCCTGGATAATCTGGGATAACCAGGAAAATATAGTAAGCGAAAGTACATATGAAAACGATAAGTTGAACGGAAAATTCACGCATTGGTATCCGAACGGGGAAAAGGAAAGTGAAGGATATTATCGGGAAGATAGACTTACCGGAGACGTTACCCAATACAACGAAGATGGCCGTATTAAGGAGGTAAAAAAATATTCTGGCAATTAGTATGGAAATTGATTACTCTGGCAATTCAAATTCCGTTTCCCATTCCTTTCCTGAATCGATAGCTTCTAATTTTAATTTTAAAAATGAGTGATCGCCACGCTTTAAGTGGGCACGGCGTGTAATTTTGCTTTCTCCATTGGGGGCATCCTTTGGGTTGATGACATCCCCGGTCCTGGGCATAAAAGGATAAAGGATGGTGAGTTTTTCGTCTTCGGTGGAAACCAATCCCAAAGCGGTTTCAAAAAGGATTTCCTCAAACTTTTCGGCAAGAATTTCGTCGTTGATTTCTTTTTTTGCACGCTCGGATATCTTGGAGGTCCAGTCGGAAAATTTGACGGATGCCTTTTCTTTAAGAATCTCCCTGATATAAACTGGGAAAGGTGACCGGATATGCCCGCTATCGTTGAACCAGAAATTATATGCCGTTTCAATCATTCCATTTTTTTGTATCGGTTCTGATTTTTTATCCATATAATTTTGTTTATAAAGAAATATTGAGTCCACTCTTAAAAGTGCGGATTAATTTAAAATTGTAAAAATCCGAGTTTCAGAAGTTTTCAAAATACTGATTAACAACTATATACATAATATCGTTTTTTTAACGCCCTGCCCGACCGGTAGGCGGATTTTCCTTTTTAACCTGAATTTTCGGAGTAGACTCAATCATTATTATTAAAAATAAAATTTCACAAAGCATTTTTTAAATCAGAGATTAAATCAGCGGCGTCTTCAAGTCCCACCGACAACCTTACGAGGTTGTCGCCTATCCCACGACGTTTTCTTTCTTCTGGCAGCATGCCGTGATGCGTTGTTGTTATTGGCTGTGTTACAAGGCTTTCAACTCCTCCAAGACTTGCTGCTATTGAAAAAAGCCTGAGCCTGTCCACCATATCCGAGGTTCCTTTAGCATCACCATCGTATTCAAAACTTAACATTCCCCCAAAACCCTTCATTTGCTTTTTTGCGATTTCATGTCCCTCAAATTTTGGTAATCCCGGATAATTAACCTTTTTGATTTTGCTATGGGTTACCAAATATTTTGCAATTTCCATTGCATTATGGTTTTGTATCCTTACCCTGGCACCAAGTGTTCTAAGACTTCTGGCTAGCAAAAATGCGACATCAGGGGCCATCATTAGACCAAGATTTTTCCTCCAGATCCAGACGGGTTCGAGCAATGCTTTAGCTCCCATAATAGCCCCTCCCGTAATATCGCTATGCCCTCCTAGATATTTTGTTGCGCTATGAACGACAATATCGGCACCAAGTTCCAAAGGGCTCTGGTTGACCGGGGATGCAAACGTATTGTCAATTACCAACAAAATGTTTTTCTTTTTACAAAGCCCGGCTATTGCAGCAATGTCAAATATTTCAATGTTCGGATTTGAAGGTGTTTCAAGAAATACAAGCCTGGTATTGCCGGTAATTGAATTCTTCAGCGTGTGCAGTTCACTCCCCAATAGAAATTCTGTTTCAACTTGGAATTCACTGAGGTTTGAACTAAGTAATTCATACGTGCCGCCATATACATCGCCAATACAGATTATTTTATCCCCCGGTTTACAATATGTCATAAAAACAGCTGCCTCAGCTGCCATCCCAGAACCAAAAACATAGGCACTTTCTGCATTTTCGAGAATGGCAAGTTTCTTTTCAACTGCCTTTATCGTGGGGTTCAGACCATATCTCGTATAAAGATTACCTTCTTTCCTTCCCTCAACAACATCTAACAAATCTGAAGTGGTATTAAACCCAAAAGTTGAATGATTGTACAAGGGGATGTGGATTCCTCCTTCTTTATCGAGTTGTTCTCCACCATGTACGCATTTGGTTTGAAAACCTGTGAAATCGTTGTCCATAATTTATTTATATATTTAATTATTATAACACTTCCTTTACCTTATCCTTTCATTTTCCCTGAAACGCACTTCGTATTCGTTTGTAAGCAAGTTACAAAGGGTTTTCAGACATCGCTTAAAAAGTTAGCGTTTTATCACTGTCAACCACCCAGTTGGTGAGTTCGGCCATGGTGCCGATTTATATCCCTTCGATTAGTTAAAAATAATCAACCCCCGATTGATACCATACTTCTATTATTTTGATTGCGGGAAGGATCGGAAAAATCCTTGAAGGATTCCATGCCGCCCCGCTTCATTTTTTTGTTCCAAATCGATTCGAGAATCAATGGAACAATGTCTTCCCCATTTCTCATAGTAGAAAGCAGGTCGGTCTCGGTTCCGGAAAAAAGACAGTTTTTTATCTTGCCATCGGCGGTAAGGCGCATTCGGTTGCAGGTGTCGCAAAAAGGATTGGTAACGGAACTGATGACGGCAAAGGTTCCCTGAAAATTTCTTATCGAATAGTTTTTCGAAGTATCATTGGCAGTATCCTTCAATTTTAGAACATCATCGCCATATCGTTTTTCTATTTTTGCTATAATTTCCTTGAAGGAAACGCCTTTGCTCCAGTCCCATTTATTCCCCATAAAAGGCATAAATTCGATAAAGCGTACATGTACATTTTTATCACGTGTCCATGCCACGAAATCACAGATTTCATCGGCATTTACTCCTTTAATAACTACCGCATTTATCTTGACGTGAAAATTTTCCTTCAATAACAGATCGATATTTGAAACGACTTTATCAAAATGATCCCTCCGGGTAATGGAGTTGAATTTTTCTTTTTTAAGCGAATCGAGACTGACGTTGATGGATTTTATTCCGCTGGATTTTAATGTGCTTAGGTAATCATCGACCAAAATCCCGTTTGTGGTAATTGCAAGTTCGATCGGAAGACCGGCGAGTTCCGTAATAATTTTTTTTGCGTCTTTCCTGACCAAGGGTTCCCCGCCCGTCAGACGGATTTTCTTCACGCCGAGGGAAACGAATATTTTCGCCATCTCGACCACCTCCTCGGCCGACATAAATTCAGAACGCGGGCGAAGAAGGATTCCTTCCTCGGGCATACAATAGAAACAGCGAAGGTTGCACCGTTCCGTCAATGAAATGCGCAGGTAATCGTGAACCCGATTAAACTGGTCGGTTATCATAATCAGAATTTTTCCATTTCTTCCCGAAGCACTTCAAACTCTTCCTCTGAAATATATTTCTGTGCAAGGGGAAAAAGGGTTTCGTCTTCTCGATAGATGTGAAGTTTGATAAGTTCGACCAACTCCCGTGACGTCTCATAGGCCGTATCGAAAACAAAAATCCTGGAACGCTCATCTGCCATTCGAGTTGCCAAGCCTAGCAGATTGAAGGCAAGCGCACCAAGCTGAATAAATTTCACATGATCATCTTCCATTACATCTATGGCAGTAACTTGTTTTACTCCTTTGCTGTGCTCACCTGCCAAGATTAATTTTTTATTCAGGATGGGGAACAAAACCTTTTCTTCCTTTCTGTTGTGCGGAAGTAGTTCTTCGTCAAAGCATTTGAAAAATTTTGAGAAGGAAGCATTTATTTCATTAGTGAGTTTGTACCCGTTTGTTTTGTAGGCAACTATTCCTTTTTCGAATTCCGAAACCACTTTTAGTACCTCCACGTGCTCGTTCATGAAGATTTTTATAGTGTCTGCCCTATTTTCTTCATGCATTGTGATTTTCCCTGGTTCCTCGTAGGCGTTTGGCGGATCCATTGGGGAATCCTCCTGATCATCCAACCCCTTTTCGCTTTGCTTTTTTACAGGATCGATCTTTTGCAGTTTTTTAAGATCAAGACTATTCCTGTTTTTTTGATTTCTTTTTAAGATTTCAGGTGGTAATTCCAGCTTTTCGGATTTTTCTGTATTGATCATAGCGTTATGTTTATTATTAAATTTCGGCACTATCATTGAGTTTAAAAATGATATTTGTCATACTTCTCTCTTCCCGTAAAAAAGTTCCTTCGCCAGTTTACGAAGCAGCCCCATGAAGGTGGCTGCCCAGGCAAGCAATGCCACATAGATAAAATATTTTGGAATCGGTAGTAAAAATTCCAGATCCATCGCTTTGGCCATCATGTAGGTGCAAGCAGTGTACATTCCCAACGGGAACACCGCCCCCCAGTATAAGGGGTCATACGTGAGGGGGAATTTTTTGTAAAAATGCCTCCAACAGGCCAAGATTATTAGCATCGGGATCCACCATGTTCCTGTTGCCCAGTAGAAAATGGAAAATCCCTTAAGAAAGGCAAGTGTGGAAAGCAAGAATGGCGCGTGTGGGGTGTTGATGATGAGCAAAGAGCCCGCCAGGGTTGAAATGGCCATCGCCCCCATGCTAATCCAGTACGGAGGGGAAAGATCGCTCGGGGAAAATTTAAAAAACGTATAACGGTAAAAGATGAGCGAAATCATCCAAATATACTGCATACCACCCCACAGCCACATAGAAAAAGCAAAGAAATTGATGATAAGTTTATAGGATTCAAAGTGCAGGGACAGTTGTGCGCTCAAAACTGCAAGTGCCTGTGTAGAAACAACGGCAAGTAGCCACGCACCGTTTATTCCTTCTTCAAGTGGTGGTTTGTTTTTCTTGATGGTAAAGGTTGTGAAAATGGTATACGTAATGATCAACCAAAGAACAATTCCAAGATACCAAAGTATCACTGCAATCTGAAAATTTTCCCATAAAAGGATAAACTGCCCTCCCAGTATACAGGTGGCGGCAACAGTTGTGAAAAAACCAGGTCCGAGGGCATGGTCGAACAAATCACTAAGAAATTCTTTTTTGAAAAAAATAAAACGCAGAGAAAAAGCAATGCATAAAATCACATAGGCAAAAATATTCAGCCAAAACAAGCCCATGGCAATCAACGGCATTACCAAAAAATGGGAGGCAATGGAAACAATGCCCGTTGCCATTACCATCGCAAAATAGGATGGGGCTAAATTTTTTATGATCCCTTGCATTCCGATCAAAAAATAATTTTTTGTTGGATCGGACAAGTTACCTGCTGCGTTTTGTAATTCTCTATTCATCGAAAAGTTTACTGATGACAATCAACATTGCCATTTTTATTTAGCAACTATATGCTGTTTTTCACGCGCGGATAGGTTGGCCGCCTTGATGGCAATGCGTTGAAAGATTATACAGATGGCCGCTATCACTGCGAGATACATCCAGCACGTTGTCCATACCCCCGTTCCTTCTAATAGAAAACCGAAAAAAATGGGATTGAAAAATCCACCAAGTCCGCCGATCACACCCACAATGCCTCCTACAGTTCCAATACTGGTGGGATAATAGTCTGAAATATGTTTGTAAAC
>RCMY010003282.1_pt1 | contig 24754 bp, 20 predicted proteins | sample 2041341 | NCBI WGS metagenome assembly RCMY01 (sample SAMN09708234, study PRJNA481090) | Marine sediment metagenome, whole genome shotgun sequencing project.
TGACCGGCATTCATCCGCGAAGGAACCACGAAATCACGAGCCCCTTCTGGAGTAGATTTGATTAAATATGGAGTTTCTACATCAATAAACCCTTGTTTAGAAAGGTAATTTCTAACTTCCATTGTCACTTTAGAACGAAAAATAAGATTTTCTCGTACAGGATTTCTACGAATATCCAAATAACGATATTTCATTCGCAATTCATCACCGCCATCTGTTTCATCCTCAATAGTAAAAGGAGGTAGCTTTGCGACATTTAAAATGGTTAATTCTGTAACCAAAATTTCAATTTCTCCTGTTGGAATATTTTTATTTTTTGCTTCTCGCTCAATAACTTTTCCTTTAACTTGAATTACAAATTCTCTTCCCAAAGTATTTGCTTGTTCAATTAACGATTTATTTGTGCGATCTTCGTCGAAAATTAATTGCGTTATACCATATCTATCACGTAAATCTACCCAAATCATAAAACCTTTATCCCGGACTTTTTGTACCCATCCTGCTAAAGTTACTTCCTGATTTACATGCTCTAATCTTAACCGTTGGTATGACTTCTAAACATTATCTTCTAATTTTGTAAAAATATTTTCTAAAATTTCAAGCAGCAAATTTAATCAAATAGTGATTACTTATATTGATATTTAAAGATTATTTAAAGAGAAGCAAAAAACCTGTTTATTTCTTAAGACTTTCTAAAAAATTATACACATACATCTGAAAACCAGAAATTAAGAAAACATTAAAGTCATTACATAAAATTTAATGGCAAACATCATTATATTTGCAAGCATCATAAGTAGAAGAAATGCCTAGATCATAGATAGAATTCTGTTTTTAATTAAACTAATGAGGATGAATTACACACATATTGGAGAAGAAATAAGAAAAAATGTCTCGCATTTTAAAACCAAAAATGCAATACATTATAAAAATTCTACAACGAACTCATGGTCTGGAATAACCTGGACAGAATTAGGAACCAGAGTTGAAAACTTATCGCTGGCTCTTTTAAATTTTGGGATAAAAGAACAGCAAAATATTGGAATTTTTGCAGAAAATATGCCGGAATGGATTATTGCTGATTTGGCTATTCTTAGTATTAGAAGTGTTACGATTCCTATTTATGCGACAAACTCAAAACAAGAGGCCGAATATATTGTAAATGAGGCAGAAATCGCCGTTTTATTTGTTGGTGGACAAGAAGAATACAATAGAGCGCTAGAAATTTCTGCTAAGAATAAATATATAAAATTAATTGTTGCGCTTCAAAAAAATATTTCCATTAAGGATGGAGAAAAATCAATTTATTTAGATGATTTTGTACAAATTCCCGTAAAAGAAAATATCCTTACAGAACTCCAAAAAAGATATTACGAAAGTGAACTTGATGATTTAGCAAGCATTATTTACACCTCTGGAACTACCGGTGAACCAAAAGGAGTTATGCTTGACCATTCTAATTTTTCAGAGTCATTGCGCGCTCATGATTTAGAGTTGCATGTTTCGGATAAAGATGTTTCGTTGAGTTTTTTGCCTTTGAGCCATATATATGAACGCAGCTGGGTTTTCTTTTGTCTTCATCGTGGAATCGAGGTTTATTTTAATCAAGATCCAAAACAAATTGCGGAGGTTTTAAAAGAAGTAAAACCAACTGTAATGTGCACAGTTCCTAGAATTTTTGAAAAAATATATTCTGCAATTCAGGATAAAAAGAAAGAGGCTTCTCCTGTAAAAGTTAAAATGATGGACTGGGCTTTAAAGGTTGGGAATAGCTATCATAACGACCATAAAAGATTGGAAAAACCGGTATCCAAAATTTTAAATTTAAAATATAAAATTGCCGACAAGTTCGTTTTAAGTAAATTAAGAGATGTTTTTGGAGGAAGAATAAAGTTTATGCCATGTGGAGGAGCGCCTTTAGCTGCTGAAATGGTTGCATATTTTCATTCGTTCGGATTAAACATAAAATGCGGCTATGGATTGACCGAAACTACAGCAACAGTTTCTCTTTTTGGTTACACTAATTTCGCCTTCAATTCTGCAGGAAAAACTATCAAAGGTTCTCAAATAAAAATTGGAAATAACAATGAAATTTTAATTAAAGGACCTGGAGTAATGCGAGGTTATTACAAAAAACCACAAGAAACAGAGGAGGTTTTTAAAGATGGTTGGTTTTGCTCCGGTGATGCCGGAATTTTTGATGAAAATGGCAACTTGATTATTACCGATCGAATTAAGGATTTGATGAAAACATCAGGAGGGAAATATATTGCTCCTCAAAAATTAGAAACGGCAATGATTAATGATTCATTTATCGAACAAATTGCAGTAATTGGTGATCAGCAAAAGTATGTAACCGCTTTGACCGTTCCAAGTTTTGAGAACTTAAAAAACTACGCCTTAAAAAATAAAATTTCTTTTGAAACTATCGAAGATTTGATTGCACATAATCAAATTAAAGATCTTTTTGAAAAACGTTTTGAAGAATTGCAAAAAGAATTTTCAGTATTCGAGAAAATTAAAAAATTCACTCTTTTACCTAAAGAATTTAGCATTGAAGCAGGTGAAATCACAGCAACTTTAAAACTGAAACGAAAAGTGATTCAACAAAAATATAAGCATTTAATTGAAAAAATGTATCTGGATTAATCCTTCTTAATTCTCTACAAAAATGAAATTATATTTGGTTCCGACTCCCATTGGCAATTTAGAAGACATGACTTTTAGAGCTGTAAAAGTATTGCAAAATGTCGATGTAATTCTTGCTGAAGACACCCGTACTTCGGGTAAATTATTGAAGCATTTTGAGATTACAACTCCAATGCAAAGTCACCATATGCACAATGAGCATAAAATGGTAGATCGAATTGTAGAGCGATTAAAAAATGGTGAAACTATTGCATTGATTTCTGATGCTGGAACGCCGGCAATTTCTGATCCCGGATTTTTATTAACTCGTGCTTGCATTCAAAATGGTATTGAAATTGAATGCTTACCTGGCGCCACTGCTTTTGTTCCTGCCTTGGTGAATTCAGGTTTACCTAATGATAAATTCGTTTTTGAAGGATTTCTTCCTATAAAAAAAGGTCGGCAAACCTTATTATTAAAATTGGCGGAAGAAACCCGAACGATGATTTTTTATGAATCACCACACAAACTTCTCAAAACTCTACATCTATTTGCAGAATATTTTGGTGAAGAAAGAAATATTTCGGTTTCACGAGAGTTGACTAAATTATATGAAGAAACAGTTCGTGGCAGTATAAAAGAAGTCATTGCAATTTTTGAAAATAAAGCGCCAAGAGGAGAATTTGTAATCGTGTTGGAAGGCAAAAAATAGCCAAAAAATGCAAGCAAAAATCACTATTATAGGAGCTGGATTAACCGGACTAACCATTGCCTATTTACTGCAAAAAAGGAATATTTCCTTTCAAATTTTGGAAGCGGACACTATAATTGGCGGTCGAATCGAAACTATCCTTGGAAAAAATGGTACCACAATAGAAATGGGTGCAACTTGGTTTAACCGATTTCATAGTCATTTGATTTCTCTTCTCAATGAATTGAATTTAGGGTGTTTTGAACAAGAAACCAAAGGGATTTCTTTTTTTGAAACATCCACTTCAGAACCACCTCAAAAATTTACTTTTCCTGATTCAGAAGAACGCTCCTACCGAATAATTGGAGGAACTTCCAAATTGATTCATACCTTAGAAAATTCCATTGCCAAAGAATCCTTGCTTTTAAACACTAAAGTGGAAAGCATCAAAGAAAAAAATAATTCCATAGAAATTCAATGTTCGGATAAGAGTATTTTCTTATCCGATTTTGTTATTTCTACAATTCCTCCGAATTTATTGGTGAATACGGTTTCCTTTTCTCCTGAATTACCTAAAGAACTGGTCGATATATCTAAAAAAACACATACATGGATGGGAGAATCCATAAAATATGGAGTTGCATATGAAAGTCCGTTTTGGAGAGAAAAAGGGTTTTCCGGTTGTGCTTTCAGTCAGGTAAATAGTATTCAAGAACAATTCGATCATTCGGGTTTTGACAATAAAACTTTTGCTTTAAAAGGTTTTTTAAACAGTTTCATGCTAAAAATGAAGAAAGAAGAAAGAGAAAAAAGAGTTATTACCCAGTTAAAAAATCTATTTGGAGAAAAGGCTATGAATTATGTCGAATATTATGAAAAAATCTGGTCAGAGGATTCGTTATTATTCTTTCCTTATGTAGATTTTGTTTTCCCGCACCAAAACAATGGTAATCCCATTTATGGAAATACTTATTTCAACGGTAAGCTTTTTATTTCAGGCTCTGAAACCTCTTCCAAATATGGTGGTTATATGGAAGGTGCGGTTCAAGTAGCTAAAATAGTTGTAGATAGAATGAAAGTATAATAATTGCAGAAATGAATCGCCTATTTGCAGTTTTTTGCATGAATATTCTTTTATTTGCTTATTTTTGATGCTTTTCAAAATTAACTTACGATGCAGCTCATTTTACGTGCTTACGATTTAAAACTGAAACACACATTCACTATATCTCGCCAGTCTTTTGACACCAAACCAACTTTGATAGTTGAATTGAAAGATGGCAACTTTTCAGGTTATGGCGAAGCATCTTCCAACCCATATTACAAGATTACTATTGAAAAAATGATGGAGGATCTAATTAAATACAAAGGTATTATTGAAAATAGTATAAATGAAAGCCCTGAAGAATTTTGGCATAAATTGTATCCGTATTTCAAAAGTAATATGTTCGCATTATGTGCTTTAGATTTGGCATATAACGATTTATATGCACGTAAAAAAAATAAAAAGTTGTACGATTTATGGGCTTATGATATAAACCATAATCCATTATCCAACTACACGATTGGTATTGACACCATTGAAAAAATGGTTCAAAAAATGGAAGAAACACCTTGGCCTATTTACAAGATTAAACTAGGCACAAAAGATGATTTGAAAATTGTTACCGAATTGCGTAAGCACACTGATGCTGTTTTTAGAATTGATGCTAATTGTGCCTGGGAAGTGGATGAAACTATACAAAATGCGCTTATTTTAAAGGATTTAGGTGTTGAATTTTTAGAACAACCTCTACCAGCTGAAAACTGGGAAGGAAGCAAAAAAGTTTTTTTGAATTCTGCATTACCAATTATTGCAGATGAAAGTTGTCAAGTTGAGGCAGATGTTGCTAAATGTCACAACCATTTTCATGGTATAAATATTAAATTAGTAAAATGTGGTGGATTAACCTCCGCGAGAAGAATGATACACCAAGCAAAAGATTTTAAAATGAAAACAATGGTTGGTTGTATGACAGAATCTTCCGTTGGCATTTCAGCAATTGCACATTTATTACCCGAATTAGATTATGTTGATATGGATGGTGCTCAATTATTATCGAATGATATTGCCACTGGTATTACGATGGATTTTGGTAAAATAAAATATTCGAGTACTTTTGGTACAGGAGTGACATTAATCGATAAAAATCCGAAATCAATTATACGATGAAAAATGAAATAAAAATACAGTGGTTGGGTAATATGTTATTTAATGCAGACACTTTAGGTGGAAGTATAAAAGTTGATGCTGCAGACGATGTTGGTGGTCAAGGGCTAGGGGTTCGCCCAAAAGCGTTAATGTTAACTTCACTTGCCGGATGCAGCGGAATGGATATTGTTTCATTGCTAAAAAAGATGCGAGCAGAAGTAGCTAATTTTGAGATTAATGTAACAGGAGAATTAACCGAAGAACATCCTAAAATTTATAACAAAGTGCACGTGGAATATGTTTTTTACGGATCCGATTTTCAAAAAGACAAAATTGAAAAGGCCGTCAATTTATCCGCCGAAAAATATTGTGGTGTTATGGAAATGTTTCGACAATTTGCAGAAGTAACATCTGAAATTAGATATATAAAAAAATAGGGTAGGAAAACCTACCCTATTTTTTTATATTTATTTTCTTTAATTAATTTCTGTTTGTAATAGTAACCACTAAAGTCGCAACAGATATGAGTAGACCTAATGAAGAAATTAAAACTGTCGTACCCGCACCAATTGTAGATGCTTTAGATCTTGTTTTATTTGGTTCTACATAAACAACATCATTTTGACCTAAATAATATACCGGAGAATTAAACAATTCATCGGATTTTAAATTTACTCGAGTGTATGTTTTTTTACCATCATAGTCTTGAATGACCAAAACATTTTCTCTTTCACCGTAAATTGTTAAATCACCTGCCATACCTAATGCCTCGATTAAAGTAATTCGCTCATTTGTTGCTGTATAAGTTCCTGGTCGGTTAACTTCACCTAAAACCGTAATTTTATAATTTACGGTACGAATATTTACAATAGGATCTTTGATATAATCTTTCAATTTATCAACGATAAACTTAGTTCCTTGAGATCTATTCAAACCTGCCAATTTAATTTTACCCAATACCGGAAAATCAACATTTCCTTCAGAATCAATAATATAGGTTTGAATTCTTTCTTGACCTCTTGCCATCAGTAAGTCATTTGAAAAAGAAATTGCACTTTGGTTGAATGGTTTCGCCGCTTCAGCATCAATAGCATTAACCACAATAACTAATTCATCATCAATATGATATGTCGGAGAATAGCTGTCTAAACCAACCGAATTATCTGAGTTATTTATACCATTAAAATAAACAACATCATCTTTAGAAGCACAAGATGCTAATAAGACTAAAACAACAATAAATGCAATAATTTTTTTCATAATGAGCTTTTTTCAACGAATATAATTAATAATTTCAATTTTTGGCTTAGGATAAGATTTACTTTAAAAGCGAATTCTTACCTATTTGGTAATATTCAAATCCATTTTTTTCTAATTTCAAATTACTATATTGATTTCTACCATCAAAAATAATGGCAGTTTTCATCTGCGATTTTAATTCTTCAAAATCAGGGGAACGAAACTCTTTCCATTCTGTCAATAGCAACATAGCATCGGCATTATTAACCGTTTTATATTTGGAATCAAAATATGTAATTCCTTTAACGTCTTTTAAATAAAAAGATTGTGCCTCTTTTATCGCTTTTGGATCATAAGCATTTATTTTTGCTCCTCTGCGAATCAAATCTTTGATTATGTAAATGGCTGGTGCTTCTCTCATATCATCTGTTTCGGGCTTAAAAGCCAACCCCCAAATGGCAAAAGTTCTACCGGTTAAATCTTCTCCAAACCTTTTCACTACCTTATTTGCAATAACCATTTTTTGACGATTATTCACTTCCTCTACAGAGGTAATCAAACTTGCATGATATCCCTTTTCTTCGGCAATTCTTTGCAATGCTTTCACGTCTTTAGGAAAACAAGACCCGCCGTATCCGCTTCCGGGATAAATAAAACTATACCCTATTCTAGAATCAGATCCAATACCAATTCGAACTTGATTTACATCAGCATCCACCAATTCACAAATATTAGCAACCTCATTCATAAATGAAATTTTTGTTGCCAGCATAGCATTTGCAACATATTTTGTCATTTCAGCAGAGCGAATATCCATACAAATAATACGATCATGATTATGTGTAAACGGCGCGTATAATTCTTTCATTTTATCAAAAGCTGTATCATTATCAGCACCAATTACAATTCTATCGGGTTTCATAAAATCTTGCACTGCAGCACCTTCTTTTAAAAATTCTGGGTTAGAAACAACATGAAACTCAATTTTAACTCCTCTTTTATCTAATTCTTCTTGAATTACTTTTGCGACTCTATCGCCGGTTCCAACCGGAACGGTTGACTTATCGACAACAATTAAAGGATTCTTCATTTCTCGACCTAATTGTCGAGCAACCCCTAAAACATACTGTAAATCAGCTGAACCATCTTCACCCATTGGAGTTCCAACAGCAATAAAAACTACTTCAGAATTTACAAGCCCATCCTTTAATTGGGTGCTAAAGAATAAGGAATTACTTTCTACATTTTTTGCCACCATTCTTTCCAATCCAGGTTCATAAATTGGAATGATACCATTTTTTAAATTTTCAATTTTTTTTGTATCAACATCGATACATGTTACTCTATTTCCCATTTCTGAAAAACAAGTACCTGTAACTAAACCAACATATCCGGTTCCGATAACTGTTAAATTCATACTATTATTTTAAATTTTCCCAATACCATTGAATGGCTTCCTGTAAACCATCTTGCAATGAATATTTTGGGTCATAGTTTAATAATTCTTTTGCCTTTTCTATAGAAGCCAATGAATGAGGAATATCTCCGTTTCTTACCGCTCCGTATTTTATTTCAATATTTGGAATATCATTATCATATGTTCCTAGCAACTGCTTTAAGGTTTTTACCAGCTCATTTAGTGTTGCTCTTTCTCCAAAAGCTGTATTATAAACTGTATTTAATGCTTTGGAATTATCAATACCAAGCGCTAGCAAATTCATTTGAATCACATTATCTATATAGGTAAAATCTCTTGAAAAATTACCATTGCCATTAATGACGGGCGATTCATGATTAATTAACTGACTCACAAATTTAGGAATAACTGCTGCATAAGCTCCATTTGGATCTTGTCTTCTGCCGAAAACATTAAAATAACGCAGACCAATCGTATCTAAACCGTACGTTTTTTTAAAAATGTCTGCATACAACTCGTTTACATATTTTGTAATTGCATATGGCGATAAGGGCTTACCTATTATATCTTCCACTTTTGGCAAAGATTCTGAATCACCATAGGTGGAAGAACTTGCTGCATATACAAACCTTTTTACACCAGAGTCTCTTGATGCAACCAGCATATTTAAAAACCCTGAAGTATTTACGTCATTGGTGGTTATCGGATCAGCAATTGAACGAGGTACAGATCCCAAAGCTGCTTGATGTAAAACAAAATCAATATTCTCTGTAGCTTTCTTACAATCTTCCAAATTTCGAATATCACCTTCAATCAAAGTGAAATTTGGGTTTTCTAAAAAACTTTCGATATTCTCTCTTTTTCCAGTTGCAAAATTATCCAAGCAAACTACTTTATTTTGCTGACTCAATAAAACTTCACAAAGGTTTGAGCCAATAAAACCCGCACCTCCGGTTACTAAAATGTTATACTTTGTTATTTCTTTCATAAGCTTAGTTTTCTTTTATTTATGAAGTCTTCTTTTGTTCTAATTTTCTTAAAAAACTCAAAGGAATATTTACATTAAAACAACTTCCTAACGAATCAATTTTTACGATGACCCGATGTCCTGAACTTGTTTTTTCACAAGTTGCAATCAAACCCATAAACGGCCCCTTTGTTACCTCTACTGCGTCTCCTTGAATTACTCTGGTATAATGTGAAACTTCAAAATCTTTCGTATTGCTGCTTAAAATTTTTAAATTTTCTATTTCTTCTTCTTGGATTTTTGCAGGTTTACCTAAATGCTTTAAAACATTTACTGTACCGGGAATTGGTAAGGTTCTATATAATTCCTTTTCTTCAAGGTTTACAAAAACATAGGAAGAAATTAATGGAATTTCCACAGTTTTTTTTCTGTCACTCCATTGTCGAATTGTTTTTGTTAAAGGCAAAAAGGCTTCAATTTCATTTTCTAACATTCTTTGCAGAACTTTTTTTTCTGCTCGTGGTTTTGTAAAAATTGCATACCAATTTTTTTCTTCTTCTGAGTTACTCAAATTCATAGATATTTTCTTAAAATTAAAAAATAAAACATGTAATAAGAGTATTTTGGTTAGTTTAGCAAATATAATATTTAATATTTTTTACCCCTTATTTTATCTCTATTTTTATCATTTAATTTTCATTTTTTAAATAGCTATTAAAATATCTCTTAAAGTATAAAAAATGCAACGCATTTTAATTTCAGTTTCCAACGATTTATCTACAGATCAAAGAGTTAAAAAGATTTCTGAATTTCTTTGTGCTCATAATTACGAAGTTGTATTGATTGGAAGAAAACTAAGCAATAGTATTCCGCTACAGCGAGATTATAAAACTATTCGCATGAAACTGCGTTTTAACAAAGGTTTCTTGTTTTATGCTGAATTTAATATTCGATTATTTTTTAAACTTATAACCTTGAAATCGGATATTCTTTTAGCTAACGATTTAGACACTTTGCTCCCAAATTTTTTAGTGAGTAAACTAACCAATAGAAAATTGGTTTATGATAGCCATGAACTATTCACAGAAGTTCCAGAACTTTTTAACCGACCGAAAGTGAGAAAGGTATGGCTTTCGTTAGAAAACTACATTTTTCCGAAACTAAAAAATGTATTTACGGTTAATCAAAGAATTGCCGATTATTATAAAAACAAGTATAAAATTCCTGTAAAAGTTGTTCGAAATATTGCGCTAGAACTTGAGAATAAAATTCCAGATCAAGATTTGAGTGAAAAAATAAAAGGAGATAAAAAAATGATAATCTTACAAGGCACCGGAATTAACCAAGATCGAGGTGCGGAAGAAGCGGTTTTGATGATGCAATACCTGGAAAATGTTATTTTATACCTTATCGGAAGTGGAGATATAATACCTGAACTAAGAATTTTAATAGATAAATTTCACCTCGATAAAAAGGTTGTTATTATGTATAAAATGCCCTACGAATCGCTTTTAGAGTATACTAAAATTGCTGATTTGGGATTGTCTTTGGATAAAGGAACTAACCTGAATTACGAATATAGTTTACCAAACAAAATTTTTGATTACATACAATGTTTAACCCCAATCCTTGCTTCCAATCGAGAAATCGTTGCTGAAATAGTTACTCAAAATAACATCGGAAAAGTTTTGAAAACGACTAATCCGAAAGAACTTGCCAAGGTAGTTAATGAAATTATTTTTGATGAACAATTAAATGAACTTTGGAGAAAAAATCTTAAAAAAACAGCCGATATTTACACCTGGAAAAAAGAAACCGAAGTACTCAAACTAATCTTTAAGAACCTTGCATAAAAAATTACACATCGTCTCTTTTGACGTGCCTTATCCGCCGAATTATGGTGGTATTATCGATGTTTTTTTTAAGATAAAATCTTTGTCGGAAATTGGTGTCGAAATATATTTGCATACTTTCGAATATGGCAAAGGAAAATCCGATGAATTAGAAAAATATTGTTCTAAAGTATATTATTATAAACGATCTGATTCCTTTCATAAAGTTATTTCAAGAAAACCATATATTGTAAATACCAGGGAAAGTAACGAACTTACTCAAAATTTAAGATCGATTGCAGCCCCTATATTGTTTGAAGGCTTACACACCACTTTTCCTTTAATTAAAAATAGTTTTAACGATCGAAAAATATTAGTAAGAACTCATAATATAGAGCACAATTATTATTCGGGATTGGCAAAAAGCGAGTCAAATATTCGAAAAAAAACATTCTATTTCATTGAACATCTCAAACTTAAAAATTTTCAAAAAATCTTACATAAAGCTGACTTTATTTTAAGCATCTCGAAATTTGAACATGCCTATTTTAAAAAGAAATTTGGCGAAAAAGTTTGCTATATTCCTGTTTTTCACCCGAATACTTCCGTAAAGAACTTATCAAAAAAAGGTTATTTTGCTATGTATCATGGTGATTTAAGCATTTCAGATAATTTAAAGGCTGCTCAATATTTAATTGATATTTTTAAGAAAATTGATTATCCACTGGTTATTGCAGGTAATCTTGGCGATTCCAACCTAAAGTCAAAAAACAAAGAAGTTACGAATTTAACTTTTGTTGCTTTAGATAACCAAGAGCAGATAGCTGATTTGTTTAAACGAACGCACATCAATGTGTTGCCAACTTTTCAAAATACAGGTATCAAACTTAAATTAGTAAATGCCTTATTTCAAAGTCGATTTTGTGTTGTCTCTCCAAAAATGATAGAAAATACCGGTTTAGAAAATTTAGTTTCTATAGGTCTCAACGAAAAATCATTTCAACGGGAAATCATTAATTTAATTGATGCTGAATTTTCAGAAGAGGATACTCTTCGAAGACAAATCTCATTGAAAGAATTTGATTGCAAGACAAATGCACATAAGATTTTAGAACTTTTAAAAACTTAAAAAGCAAAATTAAACCACTTCAAAAACTTTGCTTCCTTCACATTTTAAAGTTTTATGAGGAAATTTTAAAATCAGGGCATAATCATGGGTTGCCATTAAAATGGTGATGCCACTTTTATTAATATCTTCTAAAACATTCATGATTTCGACCGAAGTTTTCGGGTCTAAATTTCCGGTTGGTTCATCGGCTAAAATCATTTCCGGATTGTTCAAAAGGGCTCTTGCAATTGCAACGCGCTGCTGTTCACCACCAGAAAGCTGAAAAGGCATTTTAAAGCCTTTGCTTTTCATATCTACTTTCTCTAAAACATCATTGATTTTTGTATCCATTTCTATTTTATTTTTCCAGCCTGTAGCTTTCAAAACAAATAGTAAATTATTATAAACTGTGCGGTCGTTCAACAATTTAAAATCTTGAAAAACAATGCCTATTTTTCTTCGTAAGAAAGGAATTTCTTTCTCTTTCAGTTTTATCAAATCAAAATCAACAATCGATCCGGTGCCAACCGTTAAAGGTAAATCGCCGTAAAGAGTTTTCATCAAACTACTTTTTCCACTTCCGGTTTTACCGATAATATAATTAAAATCTCCTTTTTTTATATCCAAATTTACATTGGATAGAATTAAATTTTCACGTTGAAAAATGGAAGCATCGACTAACTGAAGCATGTTCTGAATAGATAAAAAATTAAGTGCTACAAACTTACTGTTTAAATTTCAAATAATAAAGTTCACTATATTTGAAAATTATTATTAATCATAAAAATTTTAAATTCAATCCATGAATTATCTCAAAAACAGTACGTTTTTATTGCTTGCATTTTCATTATTTTCATGCACCAAAGAAAAAGTTCCTCAAGCTTTAGAAACAGGAACTTGGCGAGGTGAACTTACGGCACAAAATAATCAGATTCCGTTTAATTTTGAGGTATTAAAAACGAATGATTCCTTACGTATAAATTTGATTAATGGAGATGAAACAATAGAAATCGATGATGTCATAGTAAATAATGATTCCGTATATTTTGATCTACATATTTTTGATATCTCGATAAAAGCCAAAATTGAAAACGCTCAATTAAACGGAACTTACACAAAGAACTACGCCGAAAACTATACCCTGCCTTTTAAAGCGACCTATGGAAAATATGGGAGATTTGACCACAAAAACAGCTCCAATATTTTTGATGGCACCTGGGAAACTAAATTTTTTGAAGAAGATGGAAGTCAAACCGACGCTATAGGAATTTTTAAAACAGAAAAAAACAGTTTAAAAGGAACTTTTTTAACCAAAACCGGTGATTATCGCTTCTTAGATGGATATACCAAAAAAGATACCATGTATTTGTACAGTTTTGACGGAAATCACATCTATAAGTTTCGTGCTTTTAAAGAAAATGATAGCATATTAAAAGGTGAATTTTGGTCAGGAAAAACGGGTTATTATACTTTTACCTCCAAACGAAATGAGAATGCAAAACTACCGGATGCAAATAGCCTAACCTACCTGAAGGATGGTTATGATAAAATTGAATTTACTTTTCCAGGTCTGGATGGAAAACCCGTTTCACTCAGCGATGAAAAATACCAAAACAAAGTTATAATTCTGCAAATTTTGGGCACTTGGTGTCCGAATTGCATGGACGAAACAAAATTCTATGTTCCTTGGTATGATAAAAACAAAGAGAAAGGTGTTGAAATTATTGGATTAGCTTATGAAAATAAGAAAAACGGAAAGGCCGATTTCGAATACGCCAGCGACAGAGTAAAAAAAATGAAAGAAAAACTAAACGTGAATTACGATATCGTAATTGCTGGCACTTCCAGTTCTAAAGCCGCCTCAGAATCTTTACCTATGTTGAATAAAGTAATGTCGTTTCCTACTTCTATCATTATAGACAAAAAAGGCCAAGTTCGTAGAATTCATACTGGATTTTCCGGACCGGCGACGGGAATTTATTACGAAGAATTTGTAACTGATTTTAATAGTTTTATGAATGAATTGTTGAATGAATAGCAATAAAATCGGTTTTCAAATGAACTTTTCAACAATACGCACAACTAATGAACAATTTAACAATATTATAGTACTCTTGCGTTAGTATAATCACAAGCTTATTGCTATTTTTGATTTTTTAAAAGGCTATATTTTTAATGAAGATACATACATTTTTATTTTCGGTTTTGGTTTTGGTTTTTTGTTCGGTTTCCGCCCAAAAATCAGCAATTTACACCAACGATTTAGTGGATTATAATCATGCCGTCGACCTCTACCAAAGCAAAGATTATGTAGCCGCACAAATCTATTTTAAAAAAATAAAAAATCAATTTGACGATTCTTCCGAACTAAAAGCACGTTGTAATTATTACGAAGCTTTTTGCGCTATCCGTTTAGGTCAGCAAGATGCGGATGAATTGATGAAAGATTTTTTTGAAAAATATCCTACTTCCACAAAGAGAAATGATGCTTATTTAGAAGTTGGTGATTATTATTTTGAGCAAGGTAAATATGCCTATGCTTTGAAATGGTTTCAACGTGTAAACGACTCTAATTTAAGTTCTTACAATAAAGAAGATTTTGCTTTTAAAAATGCTTATGCCCTTTTTGCTGTTGGTAGTTATGCCAAATCAAAAAACTATTTTTCGAGTTTATTGAACTCTGAAAAATATGGCGCTCAAGCTAAATATTATTATGGTTATATGGCATATAGCAATAATGAATATGAAAGATGCCGACAAATATTTAAGTCAAGTATCTAATGAAAAAGCCTTTGATGATGAAATACCATACTATTTGACGAATATTAAATTTAAAACAGGAAAATTTCAAGAAGCTATCGATTCCGGAATTCCGATTTTAAAGAAATCGAATGGTATTCAAAAATCAGAACTTTCAAAAATTATTGGCGAAAGCTATTTTAATTTAGGCGATTACCAAAACGCAGTCGACTATTTATTGGCTTATGAAGGTAAAAAAGGAAAATTTGACAATACCGATTATTATCAATTAGGTTATGCGTATTACCAGCAAAAAGACTATCAAAATGCTCTCTTTTATTTTACAAAAATTATTGATGGAAATAATGCTGTTTCTCAAAACGCCTATTACCATTTAGGTATTTGCTATCTCAAAGAAGAAAAAAAGCAAGAAGCTTTAAATGCTTTTCGAAATGCTAAGCAAATGGACTTCAATGCTGCTATTAAAAAGGATGCATTTTTGAACTATGCCAAATTGAGTTACGATATCGGTAATCCGTATAATAGTTCGGCTGAAGTGATTCAAGAATATCTTGCAGCTTATCCTGATACTGCTGAAAATAGTGAAATTAATGAACTCTTGATCAGTGCTTTTATCACCTCTGACAATTACGAAGGAGCACTGAAATATTTAAGTGAAAACAAAGATTCTAAAAATAGTGAAACCTATCAAAAAGTAGCGTATTTATATGGTATTCAATTATTTAAAAAAGAAAATTATAAAACTGCTATTACAAATTTTGATCTTTCTTTAAATACCACTCCTAACCTAAAATACAAAGCAAAAGCAACTTTTTGGAAAGCAGAATCTAATTATAGAATTGATAATTTTACAGAGGCCGAAAAAGGTTTTCAAAACTTTATTAATCAACCAGAAGCGAAAGAAACCGAAGAAAATGCTTTTGTAAATTACAATCTAGCATACACATATTTTAAACTAAAAGATTACAGCAAATCGGGTGGTTATTTTAACGAACATTTAGTTACAAATCCAACAAATGAAAAACAATTGGTAGATAGTTATGTACGTTTGGGTGATTGCTATTTTGCTCTAAGTAATTATTTCAAAGCAATTGTACCCTATCAAAAAGTGGTTGATTTAAATGTTACCGACATCGATTATGCCCAGCTACAATTAGCAATGTGTTACGGATTTTCATCAGAAATTGATAAAAAAATTGTCGCTTTACAAGAATTCACAACCTATAATTTAAAATCTCCTTTACGGGATGATGCCTTTTATGAGTTAGGAAATTCTTATGTTCGAAAAAATCAAAACGATAAAGCTCTTGAAGCTTATGATGAGGTTATTACCAATTATAAAATGAGTTCTTTCGTGCCTAAATCTTTGCTAAAACAAGGTTTGGTATATTACAATTCTGACCAAAATGAAAAGGCTTTAAACAAATACAAAACCGTTGTTCAAAATTATCCGGGTACCACTGAAGCTAAAGAAGCCATTACCAATGCCAAACAAATTTATATTGATTTAGGTCGTGTAGATGAATATGAAAAATTGGTGAAGAATTCTGATTTCATTAATATTACTGATCAAGAAGTAGACAATACCATGTACGCCTCTGCAGAAAAATTTTACCTCACAAACCAAACGAAGAAGGCTATTGAAGGCTTTGAAAAATACCTCAAAAGATTCCCGAAAGGAGAAAATGCACTTGCCTCCAATTTTTATTTAGCAGAATCTTATCGTACTGATAATCAGCTTAAAAAAGCAATTTCAAATTATGCTTTTGTTGCCGATACAGAAACAAGTGAATTTAAAGAAAGATCTTTGGTACAATTATCATTGTATTATCTCAAAAATGAAGATTGGGATAAAGCTTCCAATTACCTGACAAAACTCGAACAAGAAGCAGATGTTCCAGAAAATATTCTCTTCGCACAAAGTAATTTGATGAAGAGTAATTATGCCAAAAAAAATTACGCCAAAGCGGAGCAATATGCCGAACTTGTTTTGAAAAATGAAAAATTAGATGCTAAAGTAAAATCAGATGCTGAGATTATTATCGCTCGTTCTGCCTTTGAAAAAGGCGATTTTAACAAAGCACAAGATGCCTTTAAAAAAGTAGAAGGCTACGCAACTGGTGAAGTAAAAGCTGAGGCAATTTATTTTGATGCTTACTTTAAATATGAAGACGGAAATTACAAATTATCGAATGTTTCTGTTCAAAAATTGGCGTCAGAGCTTTCTTCTTATAAGTATTGGGGAGGAAAAGGTTTGATCATCATGGCAAAAAACTTTTATGCTTTGGAAGATGCTTACCAAGCAACTTATATTTTAGAAAGTGTTATTCAAAATTTTTCAGATTATAAAGATGTCGTTGATGAAGCAAAAATAGTATTGAATAAAATAAAATCGGAACAAGCGAAAACGAACTCTTCCGTAATCATCGAAAAGAAACCTTAATTGGCAATAAATTAATGATAAAAAAAATTGTTATACTCGTTATATTTTTATTCTTGACAGGAATTACTTTTGCCCAAAAAAAGGGAAAAGAAAACCTGGATACGGAAGAAATTACTGTTGTAAAATCGTATACTCCAACGGTTTCTGATGCCTTTAAAATAAAAACTGATCCGAAATTGGATTCTGTAGAAATAGGCAAAAAAAAGAAGATAAATTACACTATAAATTCTGTACCGGTTGCCTCAACATTTACCGCAGCAATGGGTAAAGCAAAAGCATTACAAAGAGGTCCGAAAGAGCGGATTTTCAATAATTATGTTTCTGCAGGTTTTGGAAATTATACAACTCCGATTATCGAAATTTTTGCACATAGTAATACCTCCAATTACAATGATTTTGGCGGATTTCTAAACTATCATTCTTCTGGTGGTGGCATTGATGGCGTAAAATTAGACGACAATTTTTCTAATCTCAACCTCGATTTATATTACAAGCAGACCGAACGTTATTTTGAGTGGCAGATTACTACAGGTATTTCAAATTCAGTATCTAATTGGTATGGTTTGTCCGATGATATCAACTTTACTAAAGCCGTAATAAAATCGATTGACGAAAACCAATCTTTTAGTGAAATTTATGCTGGTGGTGAAATAGAATTTTTTGATGCTTTGATACATCGCGGTGATGTTAAACTTAGCAGGTTTTTTGATAAGGTAGATAGTGCTGAAAATTATGCGCTGCTTAACGGTGTTGTTGATTTTCCAATTATGAATGAAATGATGTACACTAAAATTTCTATTGAATTTTTAAATGGAAATTTCGATCGAAATTTTTTAGCAACCGATAATTTAGAATACAATTTTTTTAACCTTGGTTTTAGTCCAAATTTTGAAATTTTGCGCGAAGATCTTACGGTTAATGTTGGCGCAAAATTATATTATAGCATGACGGATACCGATGAGGGAAGTAAATTTTATGCTTATCCTAACATTACCGCTTCTTATAACATTGCTAATGAGGCTTTTATTGCATTCGCCGGAGTTACAGGCGACTTGCAACAAAATTCATATAAATCATTCGTGAAAGAAAATGCGTTTGTTTCTCCAACTTTGAATATACAAAGAACAAGTCAACAATATTATGCTTACGGAGGTATAAAAGGTCTTTGGAATTCTAATTTTAATTTCAATGCCAAAATTGCTTATGGTAGTGAAACCGATAAGCCTTTGTTTAAATTAAATCCATCAAAAACTAACGGAAATACTGTTGTGGAGCATGGTTATGAAGCCGGAAATTCATTTCAAGTAATCTACGATGATGTTACCACTTTACATGCTAGTGCTGAGCTTATTGTTGATTTCACCAAAGAAATTAAATTTGGAGGTAATATTGAATACAATTCGTATGTTTTAGATACTCAAGTACATGCCTGGAATTTACCTATATTAAAATCAACTTTATTAGCAAGTTATACCAGAAAAAAATGGAGTGCCGGAGCCGATTTATTTTTTGTAACCGATCGTAAGGATGAGCTTACTATTATACCTACTTCTTCAACGAATCGAGTTACAAACTCTGCATATTTTGATATCAACCTTAACGGGATTTATAATTTTAATGAGAAACTCTCCGCTTTTGCGAACTTCAACAATATATTAAGCGCGAATTACCAACGTTATACCAATTTTGAAGTACAAGGTTTTCAATTTGTAGGAGGATTGAAATATAAGTTTGATTTTTAAGAAAAACTTGAAAGATTATTAAATTTCAGGGTATATGCAAAAAAAACACTTCGAATAAAAACTACCCGTACATTTTAGTGTAATAATCTTGGTAAGCACCTGAAGTAACGTTGTTCAACCAAATTTCATTTTCTAAATACCAGTCTACTGTTTTTGCTAAACCTTGCTCAAAAGTAACGCTTGGTTTCCAGCCCAATTCCTGGTTTAATTTGGTCGCGTCAATAGCGTAACGTCGGTCATGCCCTGCTCTGTCCTTTACGAAAGTGATCAATTTAGCCGATTCACCAGCTGGTCGGTTTAATTTTTTATCCATTAAATCACATAATAAGTGAATCAAATTCAAGTTCGTCCATTCATTGAAGCCTCCAATATTGTAAGTGTCTTCCGATTTTCCTTTATGGAAAATTTCATCAATGGCAGTAGCATGATCTTCTACAAAAAGCCAATCGCGCGTATAATTACCGTCACCATAAACCGGCAAAGATTTATTATTTTTTATGTTATGAATAAATAACGGAATCAACTTTTCAGGAAACTGATTAGCACCATAATTATTAGAACAATTACTTATAATATAAGGTAAACCGTAGGTGTTTCCGTATGCACGTACAAAGTGATCTGATGATGCCTTAGATGCTGCATAAGGCGATTGCGGATCGTAAGATGTCGTTTCTTTAAAAAGTCCGGTTTTACCTAATGAACCGTAAACTTCATCCGTGGAAACGTGGTAAAACAATTTTCCGTCAAAATTATCTTTCCAAGTATCGCGAAAGGCATTCAATAAATTTGCCGTACCTAAAACATTAGTTTCAATAAATTCATTAGGATGTGTGATTGAACGATCGACATGACTCTCTGCCGCCAAATGAATAACTGCATCGAATTTATGATTTGCAAAAAGGGTGTTTATAAAGCCAATGTCTTTAATATTTCCTTTTATAAAGGTATAATTTGCTGCTGCTTCTACATCAGCTATATTTTCAAGATTTCCGGCATAAGTAAGCGCATCTAAATTATAAATATGATATTCTGAATATTTCTCAACAAATAATCGCACCACATGAGAACCAATAAATCCAGCTCCTCCAGTTATTAAAATTTTTTTTGACATATTTTTTGGTTTTGGTTGTTTGTTGATTGTTGTTGGGTTTTGGGTTTCGCTCTTGTACTGTTATTCTCGCGGATGCGGGAATCTCATCATGAATAGCAAATTGCACAAATCCAAAACTTCAAACTTCCATAATTCATCACTCAAAATTCATCACTTTTTACTTACTACTTCTAACTTCCCACTTTTAACCTCTCTGACTCTCTTGCCATTTCCAAGCAGAAGCCAGGCCATCTTCTAACGACAATTTTGATTTCCAACCTAACTCTTTGTTTGCTAAAGAAGTATCGGCATAGGCCGATGTTATATCTCCTTCTCTTCTCGCAACAATTTTATAATTTAGATTTTTGCCACTAACTTTTTCAAAGGCTTGAATCACTTCCAATACGGAACTTCCTTTACCGGTTCCGATATTGAAAAATTCCATTTTTTCTTTGTTCTTGCCATTCAGCAATCTTTTCAAAGCTGAAATATGTGCTTTTGCCAAATCAACCACATGAATATAATCACGAACAGCTGTTCCATCTGGAGTTGGATAATCATCTCCAAATACCGATAATTCCTTACGAATTCCTGCCGCAGTTTGCGTCACAAATGGAATCAAATTTTGTGGGATTCCGATAGGCAATTCTCCAATTTTTACACTTTTATGCGCACCAATCGGATTGAAATAACGCAAAGCAATTGCATTCAACCCTGATGCTTTTGTGGTATCTTTTAAAATTCCTTCACCAATTTGCTTTGTATTTCCATACGGAGATTCTGCCGGTTTTATTGGAGCCATTTCTGTTATCGGCAAAACATCGGCTTGACCGTAAACTGTGCAAGAAGAACTGAAAATAATATTTTCAACCTTATTTTTGCCCATAGCTTCTAAAAGATACACTAAACTGGCAATATTATTTTCGTAATATTTTAGTGGTTGCTCCACACTTTCTCCAACTGCTTTAGATGCCGCAAAATGAATAACTCCAGCAATAGAATGATTTGTGAAAAAATCTGCTACAGCTTTTTTATTCTTTAAATCTAATTTTACAAACTCTGGCTTCTTATTCGTTATCGCAGTTATACCGTCGAGAACTTCAATTTTTGAGTTAGAAAGATCATCAATAATAATAACTTCAAATCCTTCATTTTGTAGTTCAACAACTGTATGAGATCCTATAAATCCCAAACCACCTGTTACTAAAATTCTCTTGCTGTTTGTATTCATTTAAAAGTTTTATTTTTTTTACCCCAATTTTATCCTACAAAATCATTGATCGTTTTGATGATAAAATTTTGTTGTTCAGCATCTAATTCGGTATGCATTGGCAAAGAAATTACAGTATCAATCAATTCGTTGGTAACTTTAAAATCTTCCTCTTTATAACGAGTATCCACATACGCTTTTTGCTTGTGCAAAGGCACCGGATAATAAATCGCATTCGGTATATTATTATCTAACAAATGTTGGTGTAATGCATCACGCTTACCATTGGTAATTTGCAAAGTATATTGATGAAAAACATGACAATTACAAGTATCGCAAATTTCACCACAAGATTTTGTTGTTGGAGTAATTATATGATTATTTGCTTTAAAACCAGCATTATACTTTCTTGCTGCGTCTCTACGTTTTTTATTATACGAATCTAACAATGGTAATTTAATTCTCAAAATAGCCGCTTGAACGCTATCTAAACGAGAGTTAACTCCAATCACATCGTGGTAATATCTTTTGTACATACCGTGATTTACCATACCACGAAGGGTATGCGCTAAATCGTCGTCATTCGTGAAAATTGCACCTCCATCACCATAACATCCTAAATTTTTGGAAGGGAAAAAAGAAGTTGTTCCAATGTCTCCAATTGTACCTGATTTTTTCACTGTTCCGTCAGAAAAAGTATAATCAGCCCCTATTGCTTGGGCATCATCTTCAATTACAAATAAATTGTGCTCTTTTGCTATTTTTAAAATGGCTTCCATATTGGCACACAATCCGAATAAATGTACCGGAATTATTGCTTTAGTTTTTGGTGTAATCGCCTTTTTTAAAGCCTCCATATCCATGTTCATGGTGTCTTTTTCAACATCAATAAGAACCGGTGTTAATTTTAAAAGCGCTATGGTTTCTACCGTTGCCGCAAAAGTAAAATCAACTGTAATTACCTCATCTCCTTGCTCTAGGCCCAAAGCCATCATTGCAATTTGCAGGGCTTCTGTACCGTTGGCACACGGAATTACATGTTTTACGCCTAAATAAGTTTCTAATTCTTGTTGAAATTTTTGAACTTCGGGACCGTTAATAAATGCTGCCGAATCAAACACTTCTAAAACCGCTTTATTTACTTGAGGTTTTATTTTTTTATACTGACTTTGCAAGTCAACCATTTGAATTTTATTCATTTGAATCTATTTAAGATAATTTTTCAATACATTTAACGAACAAAAATACAAATTATTTACTGGCTGTTCCCCTAATTTTTTATTTTAGCATTTCAAATGAATCTATTCTATAACATCGCGGTTTATATAGTTGGTTTTGTCTTAAAAATTGTTGCTGTTTTCAATAAAAAAATTGCACTTTTCTTAAACGGAAGAAAGCAAACTTTTCACTTACTAAATGCCAAAATCGAAAAAGAGGATTCTGTAATTTGGTTTCATTGTGCTTCATTGGGTGAATTCGAACAAGGTCGTCCGTTAATCGAAAAAATTAAAACGGACTTTCCTCACTATAAAATTTTACTGACTTTTTTTTCTCCTTCAGGATATGAAGTGCGTAAAGATTACCCTTTCGCGGATGTCATTACGTATCTGCCATTAGATACCAAAAGAAATGCGAATAAATTCCTGAAAATGGCACATCCTGAATTGGCAATCTTTGTAAAATATGAGTTTTGGCCTAATTTTTTACGAGTGCTAAAAAAGAAAAATATTGATACCATTTTAGTTTCTGGTATATTTAGAGAAAAGCAAGCTTTTTTTCAGTTTTATGGCTCTTGGATGCGAAAATCACTACAATCATTTTCTCACTTTTTCGTTCAGAACGAAAATTCCAAAAAATTATTACAAAAAATTGATTTTCAAAATGTTACCATAAGTGGTGATACTAGATTCGATCGGGTTTATGAAATTACAAACCAAGATAACCACCTTCAATTTGTAAACGATTTTGTACAAAAAAAATATACATTGGTTGCAGGAAGTACTTGGCCAAAAGATGAAGAATTATTGGTACATTACATCAATAATCACGCTTCTGATGATGAAAAATTCATAATTGCGCCACATAATGTAACCGAAAAAACAATTCAAGATTTACAACAAAACCTTCTTAAAAAAACGATTCTTTTTTCCGATAAGGTAAAAGATAATTCCGCCCAAGTTTTGATTATCAATACTATCGGAATTTTAACAAAAATATACAGTTATGCGGACGTCGCTTATATCGGTGGCGGATTTGGAGTTGGTATTCACAATGTTCTAGAACCTGCCTCTTTCGGAATTCCGTTACTAATCGGTCCGAATTATCATAAATTTCAAGAGGCTGTTGATTTGGTGCAATTAACAGGATGCAAAGTTGTTGAAAATAAAGAAGATTTAAATGCCGAGTTAACAACTTTGTACAAAGATGAAAATTACCGATTACAAAAGAGAAAAACTACGAAATCTTACATCGAAAAAAACATTGGTGCAAGCCATATAATTATGAATTTAATTTACAATAAACTAAATCAATCTCCTATAATCGAGAACAAAAACCGTAACTTGCAAACCCCAAATAAAGACGAAAGAAATGCTTAAAGAAAAACTATCAGAATTTTATAATGTTGTATTTGAAAAAGAACTAATTGACGAAATTATTGAAGTTGGAATGTACAAAAAAATTAAAGAAAATGAGCTTCTTTTAGATATTGGTGATAATTTCAATCGAATACCATTAATGCTTACCGGCGCAATTAAAATCAGTCGTGAAAATACTAAAGGTGAGGAGATTGTGTTATATTTTTTAGAGCGAGGCGATACCTGTACTGTATCTTTTGTCAGCGGTTTAAATAGCACGAAAAGTAAAATTCGTGGTGTCGCCGAAAAACCTTCAGAAGTCATCTTTATTCCTGTAGAAAAATTGGAAGAATGGATGGTTAAATACAAATCTTGGAGAGGTTTTATTATCGACAGTTATAATATTCGTTTAAACGAAATGATTGACGCTATTGACACTTTGGCTTTTATGAAAATGGATCAACGTTTGTATAAATATCTTACCGATAAAGTTAAGATTATGCGAAGCCCTGAATTAATTACAACACATCAAGAAATTGCAATTGACCTAAACACCTCTCGCGTGGTTATCTCAAGACTCTTAAAACAATTGGAAAACGAAGGGAAAATTAAATTATACCGTCATAAAATTGATGTGTTAATTTATTAGATATATAAGGATATTAATTTATTACTAGAACAAAACTCAGTCAAGCTTTTTAATTTGACTGAGTTTTAAGTTTATACCAATTCTAAAATTCTCGGAGCTCTGTCGAACTTAGAAAACTTGATAAATAAGTAACAATTGTTACAGGTTGTTTGGTTTTATCGATTAAATTTGAAATATAACTGCTGAAATTATGGACTTTATCTTACAGCCC
>RCMY010001201.1_pt1 | contig 24752 bp, 25 predicted proteins | sample 2041341 | NCBI WGS metagenome assembly RCMY01 (sample SAMN09708234, study PRJNA481090) | Marine sediment metagenome, whole genome shotgun sequencing project.
TCCATCTCGAACTCAGAAGTGAAACGTATTAGCGGCGATGGTAGTGTGGGGTTTCCCCATGTGAGAGTAGCACATCGCCAGGCTCCCATACAAAAAAACCCGTATCCGCAAGGACACGGGTTTTTTTACGTCTGCCTTTTGTTTTAACCTTTAACTCTTGTAAACAATTCATGAAACGTTCGTTGTGTAAAAAATGTGGATATCCGTTAAAGACCTGTGTGTGTTCAGTTGTTCAGCATACTCCTTTACCTATACGAATTATTATTTTTCAACATCCTAAAGAAGTTAAACATGCTAAAAATACCGCTAGATTGGCTAAATTAGTATCTCCTTCTATTGAACTCATCAATGTTGCTGACGCAAAATTAATGCAAGAAACAATGGAAAAATTGTCACGTAAAAACGCGCTCGTTTTATTTCCCTCTGTTAATAGCTCAGCTATAGAGTTTTTAAGTGAGGCTAGGTCTGATAACGATTGCTTAAATAATAAAATCACGACGTTGATTTTTATTGATGCTAGTTGGAAACAAGCTTATGGGCTATGGCAAAAACACCGAATATTAAGAGAATGTATCCAAGGACACTTCGCAAATCCACCGCGGGGCAATTATCGAATTAGGAAAGCTGCAAAGTCATCACAGTTATCTACTATTGAAGCCATAGCTTACACCCTTAATGTTATGTTCAATACTGATACCCTTTTTTATCGGTCCATTTTCAACAAAATGCAGTCTTCTTGGGATGTTCATAAACGCGTTAAATAGTTTTTGTAATTTTGCCTAATTGCTTAACAGAGTATTCCCCACTATAAGAATGACAATAGTGGGGAATAAGTAAAAGTCAATTGGGTGGTTTAACTATCTGTGTTTTTTCAACTTCGACTGCATCAGACTTATTATTATCGATATTTGCGGTATCTGTACGACTATTTTTTGTAGTATTTTTTTTGTCGCTTTTTGCACCATTTGTAGAACCTGTTTTATTACTTTCAACATTAATAATAAGACTTACTATTTTCCAATCTGGTTTTGGCTTTATTTCTTTAAAAGATGTAAATACTTTTACTTTCCCATCGGGTCGAATAGCGCATAACGGTAATATTTTTTTTGCATATTGAGCAAGGTAATCTTCGTAACTAAAGGCCTCTGAAAGCTTGGTTGTTTTCACCTTTGCACCCTTTGTGATGTAGCTCATTAGTTGACCGTATGTTGCTTCTTCACTGAATAGACTTAATTTTTTCTTATAGGATGAAGACACCTGATGACTTGGGCGAGTAGACTGCTCTTTATTATTAAGCGCTAAGACTGAGCCTTTCCCCATTTCATATTCAAAATGATACGTGACCAAAGGGTTCGTTTGTTTATAAGGAGACATTACCAGTACTTTACCTAGTGAGGTCATATCAAGATTTCGCGAAGCGTGTTCTGATACGGGGTTGCCAAAGTATGTTTTTATCCCTTCCATTCTTGCTAAACTAATGTTTTCGTAATTTGTATCAGCTAAACATACAGGGACTTTTTGTGCGTTTAATTCCTTGGCGAATTCTCGACTAAATTGGCCGCTACCAAATATCAAAAGACCATTTGGCTCAGGCGATCTGATTTTTAGCAAACTTGCTAATTTGGATGCCGTTAAACTTTGAAATACTACAGTGACAATAATGACTAAAAAGACCATTGGCACAAGCAACTCGACCTGCGCATAATCAAGTGCTTCTAGTTTTAATGAAAATAGAGCTGATACAGCTGCCGCTACTATTCCCCTTGGTGCAATCCAGCTTAATAGCGCCATTTCTTGCCACTTAAGCTTATTGCCAATAGAAGAGATTAGGACTGAAACAGGGCGTGCCACAAACATAATGACAACAAGGATAATAGCAGCTTGCCAACCAACATGTGAAAGGGCACCTAGATCGATTCTCGATGCAAGTAATATGAACAGTCCGGAGATAAGTAACACACTTAAGGTTTCTTTAAATTCAAGCACGTCATCAATATCGACATCTTTCATATTTGTTAACCACATTCCCATTATTGTTACCGTAATTAAGCCCGATTCATGTGCCAATAAATTAGACGCTGCGAACACGCCAAGCATAATCGTGAGTACAGCGGTATTAAGCAAATAATGTGGTATTAGGTGGTGTCGCATCGCTAGTCCAACTAAATGACCACTCGCTGCGCCTATTAACGCACCCACGCTAAGCGTAAGCGCAAATGCCTGAAAAGAATGTTCAAGCGCATTTTGGGATGAGATTATGTATTCAAATACAATAACCGCAAGCAGTGCGCCAATGGGATCGATAATAATCCCTTCCCAGCGTAAAATATTTGAAACGCTAGCGCTGGGCCTTACTGTTCGAAGCATGGGTACAATAACTGTGGGGCCGGTAACTGTTATAAGTGCAGCAAACAAGAATGACATCTCCCATGACAAGCTAAGCACAAAGTGTACAGTGGGAGCCACTATTATTATGGTCACTAATGGCCCGATAATGCACAAATTTCTTACCATCGAGCCGTGTCCGCTTATCTCTTGAAAGCGCAAAGTGAGAGCGCCCTCAAATAAGATAATAGCTACCGCTAACGACACAATAGGAAATAAAAGGTCTCCAAATAAGCTGTCTGCGTTAATTAAACCAGTTACGGGCCCAACTATTATGCCAACGATTAGCAGAGGCAATATGGCGGGTATTTTAATTCGAAAAGCAAAATATTGGCAGGCTATAGAAAAAATGCCTACTAATACCAGCGGGATCATAAGGTCGTCCAAGCGTATTTCCTAATTTGTGTTGTTTAACGGCCCATAATCAATAATTATGGCCTTCATAGCAAAAAGGATACCTTATTAATAACACATGACGCTAATTATTTTTTTTAATGCTTGTCTATGATTTAATTTAAGCTTTGCTTAAAGGTCGTTGCTTATTTCGCATTCTGATAGTTATATTTAAGTCTCAATCCGGTATTCATACCTGTTTTTTTTGAACTCAATCTAGTACTATTCATGCTCTTAAAATAATAGTCTGTTAAGGAATCAAAAATGACTGAAAATACTGAATTTAAAGAAGTGTTCAACTGGTGGTATTTTATCGGTATCGTCGTTACATTGTTAGCTTTTCCGTTATTACATGTGCTAGCAGGCTGGTACGCTTTCGTCTTTTAACATCTAACACTAGGCTAGCACTTAGCATATTCTAAAGAAGTGAGCATATTAGATGCAATGTGTCTTTACTATCTTTTAGGGTTAAGCTTTATCCGCTGCACTTAATACAATACAAAAACTATATCTAAGGATAAAGTGTGTCAAAAGAACTCATTAAAAATGCGGTCACTACCATATTGGACTATCCCAAACCTGGGATTTTGTTTCGTGACGTGACAAGCGTTTTGCAAAATCATGTTGCGTTTCAGGCTTGCATTGATCTTCTGAAAGATCAGTATGCACATTTAAAGTTTGATAAAGTTGTGGGTACTGAAGCGCGTGGGTTTTTATTTGGCGCGCCTTTAGCGCTCGAGTTGGGCGTTGGGTTTGTGCCGGTTCGAAAACCTAAGAAATTACCGCGCGAGGTAATTTCTGAATCTTACGAGCTTGAATACGGTACCGATGTATTAGAAATACACAAAGATGCAATTTGCCCGGGCGATAAAGTCCTCATGATTGATGACTTGCTTGCTACTGGCGGCACCATGATTGCCACAGCGAATTTGATTAGACGTTTAGGTGGTGAAGTAAAGCACGCTGGTTTTATCATATCCTTGCCTGACATAGGCGGTGAAGCCAAACTTAAAGCAGCGGGCATAGTGCCTTATTGTGTCTGCGAATTTGATGGGGATTAATTAGCTAATGAGCTATCAGGTTCTGGCACGAAAATGGCGGCCACAAACATTTTCTGAGTTGGTTGGCCAACAGCATGTTGTAGACGCCATTACAAATGCTCTAGAAAATGACAAGTTGCATCATGCATACTTGTTTACCGGCACGCGTGGAGTGGGTAAAACAACCATTGCGCGGATTTTCTCGAAAAGCTTAAATTGTGAGCAAGGCCAAAGTGCTAACCCGTGTGGAAAGTGTGCAACTTGTCAAGATATTAGCGACGGACGATACGTAGATTTACTTGAAATTGATGCGGCGTCTCGCACCAAAGTAGAAGACACCCGCGAATTGTTAGACAATGTGCAGTATCGACCAACTCGCGGCAAGTATAAGGTGTATTTGATTGATGAAGTGCATATGCTTTCAAAGCATAGCTTCAACGCATTGTTGAAAACCTTAGAAGAACCGCCAGAGCACGTTAAGTTTTTACTCGCAACCACTGATCCGCAAAAGTTGCCAGTCACTATTTTGTCGCGCTGCCTGCAGTTTAGCCTCAAAGCCTTGACCAAAGAACAAATTCAAGCGCATTTGGCCTTTATTTTAGGTCAAGAAAAAATACCTTATGAAGATCTCGCACTAGCACAATTAGCGCGCGCTGCGCAGGGCAGTATCCGAGATTCATTAAGCTTAACTGATCAAGCAATTGCCCAAGGTAATAATCAGGTCAGCCTTGCGATAGTGTCTAACATGCTTGGCTTGTTAAATAAGAATCAGGTACTTAAACTGGTTAAATTTATTTGCGAACGAGATAGCACAAAAGCCCTGACACAGTTAAACGATATTTGTTCCGAATCTCCTGATTACTTTCAAGTGTTATCACAAGTTTTAGCCTTGTTACATCAAATCGCCTTAACCCAAGTGGTGCCCGAGGTATGCAAGCTAGATGCTGAATCGGCTAAAGGGGTTTATACGCTAGCCAAAAGTCTCTCAAAAGAACATGTTCAAATTTTGTATCAAATAGGCATAAACGGAAAACGCGATTTACCACATGCACCTGATCCTCGCAGCGGACTGCAAATGACGGTGCTGCGCATGTTGGCGTTTTCCCCTGCTCAGAAAATTGATTTAGATATTGATGCACTCATTAGCGAAGAGTCTGAATTACCCACCTTTGAAAGCATGCAAAAGCCCAGCCCAACGGTAACGCAAGCTATAGCGCAAACCGCAGTGTTGACGGTTAAACAAGATGATGTATTACCAATACAAACAAAAGAGCGCTTGCTAGAATCCGGCTCTGAGATTGACATTGAAAAGGCAGTCTCAGTAGCACCAGAAGTTGGCAAAGAAAATAGTCAGGCAAACGAAAAGCGTGATTCACAATTTTATGCTAAAGAAGTATCTGATACGGTAGCAGTCACGACAGATCAAACTAAGCCTGAGTTAAGTATTGAACCTCAGCAAGCACCATCAGCTGATAAAGTAACGTCGACGGTAGTTGAACAAATAGCAAAAGTTTCTGCGGTAAATAGTCAAGTTAAGTCACCTATACAAAATAATGCGCAAATCGATAACACAAAAATAATGCATAGTGGCGTTACAGATGAACAGCCACCCTTCTATGATGAAGAACCGCCGCTGCCCGACGAAGAGCCTTTGATGTTTGATGACATGTTCGCTGACCAGCCGATGTCAGATGAAAGTGATCAATCATACGAGTCTAACGTTCATAACAAGCAATCGCCGCAGGTTTCACAAGCAAGTGATAACTCGCAAAGCGGTAGTCATGTTGATAAAACACAAATTGATCAAACGCTAGCGTTATTAAAAGCTAGCCAGCAATTAAATGAATTTACTGCCGAAAAAGAAGGAGAGAACGACGCAAAAAAGCCCGAAGCTGACACGCAACCTACACAAGCTGTAGTCGCAAAATCTGCGTATCAGTTAGGTCACAAGTTTGCGGCTTTTAGCGGTGATTTACCGGCCTATCTTGATAATAAAGAAAAGCTAACTAGTGCAGCTCAAGTCGATGAATGGAGTGCTTTTGTTGATGCCACCCAAATATTAGCGCTTGCGCGGCAGTTATTAGTCCATGCTAATTGTACGATATTATCAAACCCGCTGGAACTGCATATACCCGAACAGATTAAGCATTTGTGCGATGAAGCGATTTTGAATAAAATCCAAGAACAGTTGAGCGAGCAATTGCAAGAAGCTATGGTTATTAACGTAAGCTATGAAAAAACTGAAAATACTCCTTTTCAGATTCAAACACGTATTGATAATATGCGCCAAGAGTATGCATATGAAGTGGTCAACACAGACACTTCAATTCAAGAATTAATTAAAGCCTTTGATGCTAGTGTAATTGAAAATAGCGTTGAAGCCCGATAAAAACCAACACATTAAAGAGAGGATTTATGTTTAAAGGCGGCATGGGAAACATGATGAAGCAAGCGCAACAGATGCAAGCTAAAATGCAAAAAGCGCAGGAAGATTTAGCGAGTATCGAAGTCGTTGGCGAGTCGGGTGCTGGTATGGTTAAAATAACCATGACATGCAATCACAACGTGCGTCGCGTAGAAGTTGATGACTCACTAGTGGGAGATGATAAAGACATGCTGGAAGACTTAGTAGCGGCAGCTATGAATGATGCAGTGCGCCGTGTACAAGAGACCACAAAAGATAAAATGGGTGACGTGACTGGCGGTATGGGTTTACCACCAGGCTTTAAGATGCCGTTTTAGCGTTATTCTACTAAAATTATTTGTATCTAAATATCGGGTATCAAATATTTCTCTGCCAGTAACAGGATCGTAATTACTTTATGTCATTTAGCCCTCTAATAGACGAACTTATTACCGCATTTAAATGTTTACCCGGTGTTGGTGCGAAAAGCGCGCAGCGCATGACGTTTAATTTACTAGAGCGCAATCGTGGGGGCGCGCTTAAGTTAAGCGAAGCTTTACACAATGCGATGGAACACATCAATAATTGTGAGCAGTGTCGTACGTTTACCGAGGCACAGCTGTGTAATATCTGCAACAATCCTAATCGCGCTAAGTCTCAACAGATTTGTATTGTTGAATCACCTCAAGACGTACTCGCGATAGAGCAAACTGCTCAATATAAGGGGACCTATTTTGTGTTAATGGGACATTTATCGCCTATAGACGGTATTGGTCCTAAAGAAATTGGTCTTGATATTTTACAACAGCGTTTGGCTCAAGAAACAATCGAAGAGGTGATTCTAGCCACTAACCCCACTGTGGAGGGTGAAGCCACGGCTCACTACATTTCGCAACTGTGTAAAAAATACAATATTAAAACCACTCGCATAGCTCACGGTGTGCCAGTTGGCGGTGAATTAGAGTACATTGACGGCAATACCTTGATCCATGCCTTTACCGGACGTAGAGATTTCTAAACTTTTCTACTGCCCAAGTGTTGAATTTCAATAAATAGCCCACAAATCTAGACATAACAAAAATACTCACTTTAGATTTAGAGGAGACCCTTGGTTATGGCTGAGACAGTCCAACACGAAACGCATGGCTTTCAAACCGAAGTAAAACAACTTCTTCAATTAATGATCCATTCTTTGTATTCAAACAAAGAAATCTTTTTACGTGAACTTATTTCGAACGCTGCCGACGCTGCTGACAAGCTTCGTTTTAAAGCGCTCTCTGCCCCTAATTTATATGAAGGTGACGGTGATCTTCACGTAAAAGTTAGTGTCAATAAAGACGCGGGTACCTTGACAGTTAGTGATAACGGTATAGGTATGAATAAAGAAGACATAATTAAGAACTTAGGTACTATTGCTAAATCAGGTACTGCAGACTTTTTTGGTAAATTGTCGGGTGATGAAGCAAAAGATTCACAGCTTATTGGTCAATTTGGTGTCGGATTTTACTCTGCATTTATTGTTGCTGATAAAGTCACTGTAAATACTCGCGCTGCTGGCAGTAAGTCTAATGAAGGTGTGCAGTGGTCTTCAAAAGGTGAGGGAGAGTTTTCGGTAGCGGATGTAGAAAAAGCAACACGCGGTACTGAGATAATTCTAACCCTAAAAGAAGATGAAAAGGAATTCTTAGATGATTGGCGTTTACGCTCTATTATTACCAAGTATTCAGATCATATTAGTATCCCTGTTCAATTATACAAAGAAGAAGTGCCTGAAAGTGAAGGTCCAGACGGCGAAAAAACACCTGCTGAACCTGGTAAATGGGAATCAGTAAACAAAGCAACAGCACTTTGGACTCGTGAAAAAGGGGATGTTTCTGAAGACGAATATAAAGAGTTTTATAAACACGTATCACATGATTTTTCCGATCCACTAACATGGTCACACAATAAAGTTGAAGGTAAAACTGAATACACGAGCTTATTGTACATTCCTTCTAAAGCGCCTTTTGACATGTGGAATAGAGAGCAAAGCGGAGGCTTAAAATTATACGTTCAGCGCGTCTTTATTATGGATGACGCCGAGCAGTTTATGCCAAGCTATTTGCGTTTTGTGAAAGGGTTGCTTGATTCTAATGATTTACCTTTAAACGTGTCTCGCGAAATTTTGCAAGACAATAAAATTACCCAGGCTATTCGCCAAGGTTGTACCAAGCGCGTATTAAGCATGCTTGAGAAAATGGCGAAGAACGATACTGAAAAGTATCAGTTGTTTTACAACGAATTTGGTAATGTTCTAAAAGAAGGTCCTGCTGAAGACTACGCGAACAAAGAAAAAATAGCCGGCTTACTGCGCTTTGCATCAACACATAATGATGACAACAAACAGGTAGTTTCATTGGCGCAGTACATTGAACGTATGCAAGAAGGCCAAGAGAAAATCTTTTACGTAACTGCTGATTCTTATCAGGCAGCACGCACTAGTCCACATCTAGAAATGTTCCGTAAAAAAGGCATTGAAGTGTTGCTGCTAGGCGAACGTATTGATGAATGGTTAATGTCTCATTTAAATGAGTTTGACGGTAAGATGATGCAGTCAGCGGCAAGTTCAAAAGTCGATTTGAGCGAACTTGATGACGACGACACTAAAAAAGCTAAAGAAGAAGCAGAAAAAGCAATTGAAGGCGTGTTGACGCGCATGAAAACAGCTTTAGGCGACAAGGTTGAGAATGTTAAATTTACTCACCGCCTTACTGATTCTCCCGCTTGTATTGTTGCGTCTGACGATGGTATGACAACACAGATGGCTAAATTAATGCAGGCTGCCGGCCAACCGGTTCCCGAGCCTAAGTATGTGTTTGAGCTAAATCCAGAGCATCAACTTGTGAAAATGGTGTCAGAAGTACAAGACGAAGAACAGTTTGTGCAATGGACAAAAGTGTTATTTGATCAAGCGGCATTGTCAGAGCAGGGAAGCTTAAAAGAACCTGCTGATTTTGTGAAAAATTTAAATGCGTTACTCACGAGCTTAGTGAAATAGTTTACAGCGTCATTTAATGCTGAGTAAGAAGCCGATTAGATTAATTTTTAATCGGTTTTTTTATTTTACAATCGTTTCATTATTCCAAGTGTATTGTAAGGTTTTTATCCTTCCTGCTTTCTACTATGTGTGACTTATGCCAGAATGTTGCTTTAATTAAATGAAGGGGCAATTTGATGTATCAAGATCTGATCCGTAGTGAATTAAAAGAGGCTGCTGAAGTATTACTTAACTTTTTAGCTGACGACGCTAATATTCAGGCCATTGAAAAAGCGGCTAAACTATTGGCAGAAGGATTTAAAGACGGCGCAAAAGTATTATCCTGTGGTAACGGCGGCTCGCATTGCGACGCTATGCATTTTGCAGAAGAACTCACCGGCCGCTATCGCGAAAATCGTCCAGGCTACCCAGCAATTGCCATTTCTGATGCCAGCCACTTAACGTGCGTTGCTAACGACTTTGGTTTTGAATTCGTTTTTTCTCGTTATACCGAAGCCGTAGGACAAAAAGGTGACATGTTGTTTTGTCTTTCTACCAGTGGAAATTCGGGCAATATTATCAACGCCATTACAGCAGCGAAAGCAAAAGGCATGAAGGTAATTGCGTTAACCGGCAAAGATGGTGGCAAAATGGCGGGTCTTGCCGACGTAGAAGTTCGCGTACCTCACTTTGGCTATGCAGATCGTATACAGGAAGTGCATATTAAAATTATTCATATTTTGATTCAATTGATTGAAAAAGAAATGGAATAAGAGCAAGTGTAAATTTTGAAATCAGATTAGAAAAGGTGCATACACGCTCAAATGGATGTGTGTTCTTTTACTACACCGTTTACGTTATGCTACATGACGAACAATAACATGTGTAAAATGCACAAAAAAGCGACATAAACATCATTTAGTCTCACCATATTGTGTAAAATGCTGTATATTTCCGCCTCACTTTTCAACTGTAGCCTTGGTGAATTGGTTTTTGACATCACTAAACCACTAAAGTACAGAAAACCAGCTACAGAGGACTTTACATGAAATTTATATCGCTAGACTTAGCCACGCCTATTCAAGAGGCTATAGATGCCTGTGGATACAGCGAAATGACACCCGTGCAAGAGATGACGATTTCTAAAGTGCGCCGCGGCCAAGATTTATTAGTCAATGCGCAAACCGGAACCGGTAAAACAGCCGCGTTCGCCTTGCCCATTTTGCAACAAATGCTCGATACACCCAAAGAAACCCGTTCTTGCCGACCAAGAGCCCTTATTTTAACGCCCACCAGAGAATTAGCAGAGCAACTTGCCGACACTATTAGTCGTTTTGCGCAATTTACTGCATTGACCGTTACTGCACTATATGGCGGCGTTAAAATGGGTGGGCAAACCAATAAACTTAAATTAGGTGTTGATATTCTTATTGCCACACCTGGGCGTTTATTAGAGCACTTGTCGCTTCATAACGTAACCTTGGCAGACGTAGAGTTTGTGGTGCTAGATGAAGCCGACCGCATGCTTGATATGGGCTTTATTACTGATGTGAACAGTATTATGCAACAAACTGCGAAAAAGCGTCAAACCCTGTTGTATTCTGCAACAAGCTCGCCTGCCGTTAATGAGTTGTGTCATAAGATATTAACAAATCATACTGAAATTCGTGTTGATAAAATTAACGCCACAGCAGACACCGTTGATCACGTTATGTATCCAGTGGAAGAAGCTCGCAAAATTGAATTGTTTAAAAAATTATTAAGTGAACAAAACTGGTTTCAAGTACTCGTTTTCACGAGTACTAAAGATCAAGCTGATAAATTGATGAGTGCTCTAAAATTAAGTAAAATTGAAGCGGCTGTGTGTCATGGCGATAAAAGCCAAGGCTCGCGTAGACGCGCATTAGCTGATTTTAAATCGGCCAAGCTACAAGTGCTAATAGCGACTGAAGTGGCCGCACGCGGACTCGATATTCAAGGTCTAGATTTTGTCGTCAATTACAATTTACCCTATTTACCTGAAGACTACGTGCATCGAATTGGTCGTACGGGCAGGGCGGGTAATTCAGGTCAAGCAATTTCGTTTGTTAGTCGTGAAGAAGAGCGCACGGTACATCGTATTGAAAAGCTAATAGGTACATCGATAAAACGAATCGTTAAGCCCGGCTTTGAAGTAAGCGATCGACAAAGCTTATTGAAAAGTATTTCAGCTAATCGCCGACCAAATAAAACAAATAAGCCAAGTACCACCCAAATTACAGGCGATAAGATTAAAAATAAGAAGGCACGTAAGCCTAAATCAGCTTTTGTAAAACGCGGCGCGGCAAAAGGTTAAGATAAAAAAACCGCAAATGCGGTTTTTTTAATCAAAATTATCTTTGTATAAACTCAAGTCACTGATTTAATTTATACGTCTAACTAGCAATAGACCCATACCTACAAGGAACAAAGTTATCGCATAAGGTGTCGATACTTCACTGTTGGACGTTGTTTCCGCGCTGCTGTAAATTGAAATATGAGACAGATCTGCAGTTTGGCCGCCATTATTTAGTAAAGAAACTTGCCATGTGCCCGTATTAGCCACAGCATCACCTCCCTCAAAAGACCATACTGCAAAAGCGTCTGAGGCTTTAAGCAAAATTAAATAGTCGCCTACAATCGAGCCAAAATCAAAACTCCAGTTGCCTGACGTTGAATTTGCGCCTGTGATACTAAAACCGATGTCTGTCCCAGACGCAGCATTTGCACCGTCAATTTTGCTAAGCTCATCATAGACAGTGCCCATGTATGATATTTGATCATTGCTATTTAGGTTTCCGCCAAATACGCCAAAGCAGTTTGTTGCACCTTGAACATCGCCTACGGCAATGTTTTGATTAACTCCCGCATTGGCTTGGCTACAAATGTTAGACGAATCTAAGGTGATAACGGTAGCTTGTGCACTTAAACTAAATAAACCGGCTAAAAATACAATACTTACTAATAAAGAGCTTTTATACATTGTTTTCATTATTTGTTATTCCCTAACTAAAAAGTTCACTAGCATAAGGGAAAATAATCCCTTCCTGTCGTATTTTTATTACGATATAAACGTATAAGCATAAAATAAGCCAATAATTATGTTGTAAAATTTCAGCAGCTTAGAAATGCTTGGTATTTTGATTGTAAAAATAATTGACAGGTTAGTAAGCAAAAAAAAGTACTGGCACTAAGGTAAGCTTTTGTCGACCAGATTATGTGACACACTTATGCTGGCGCTAGTCATTCGTTTTTCTACCTACATAAGTGGTACGCCTAAAGTATGACCAATTTTAACGATTAGCGCTTGTCTATGCTGCGCCTAACATGTAAAGTTTCGGCCAATTAAATCAACACTACACTAACAAGTAAAAAAGTGGAGAAATTTTAATGCGAATAATTCTTCTTGGTGCCCCTGGCGCTGGTAAAGGAACGCAAGCTCAATTTTTAATGGAAAAGTTTGGTATTCCACAAATTTCAACTGGCGATATGTTGCGTTCGGCAATTAATGCTGGTACTGAAATGGGGCTTGCCGCTAAACAAGTTATGGACGCTGGGAAATTAGTTTCTGACGAGATCATTATTGGACTAGTAAAAGAGCGAATTGCCTTAGCCGATTGCGAAAATGGTTTTTTACTTGATGGTTTTCCACGTACCATTCCTCAAGCCGACGCAATGACAGAAGCAAATATTACTATTGATCACGTTATTGAGTTTGACGTGCCCGACGATGTTATCGTTGAGCGTATGGGAGGCCGCAGAGTGCACCCTGCATCTGGTCGCGTATATCATTTAAGCTTTAAGCCGCCAGTTACTGAAGGCAAAGACGACCATACTGGTGACGACTTAGTCATCCGTGAAGACGATGTAGAAGAAACCGTTCGTCATCGTTTAGGTGTGTATCATGAACAAACTAAACCTTTGGTTGATTATTATTCAGCAGCCGCTGATAAAGGTCTTTGTGAGTATCATAAGTTAGATGGTACGCAAGCAGTAAAAGCGGTTAGTGCTCAGTTATCGACACTACTAAGCTAATCAATACGGTAAATCCTTCAGTTACTGATTGTTAAGTTGCTAAAACCATTAGAACGCCGAAGTCACTAAGTGCTTGGCGTTTTTTTATGGACGGCTATTTTTTATTATATCGGCCGCTTTTTCAGCAATCATAATAGTAGGTGCATTCGTATTGCCACCTATAATAGTCGGCATAACGGAAGCATCGACCACACGTAGATTGCAAACACCTCTTACTTGCAATTTATTATTGACTACGGCGTGTTTGTCATCTTCAGCTCCCATCTTGCAGGTACCCACGGGATGATAAACCGTTTCGGCGTTTTGGCGAATAAAATCGATAATTTCATCGTCACTTTTAACATCATCACCGGGCACAAAAGCAACGCTATCATTTCCTAAAGGACCCGTAGTAGCGACTTTTTTTGCCCACCTAAAACCTGCCAGCATAGGCGCAATGTCAGCTTCATCAGCCAAATAATTAGGCGCAATGTGTGGAATAAATTCATTATTGTGTTTGCGTAAACTAACCACACCTCTACTTTTTGGATACAAATTACAAAAATGAAAGGTAAAGCCATGCCCAAAAGGTTTGGATTTGCCATGGTCTAGCAGTAAAGCAGGTAAAAAATGTATTTGTATATCAGGTATCGCTTTATCGGCAACAGACTTAATAAAAGCACCGCCCTCTGCAATATTTGACGTTAGCATACCTTTTTTGTGACGCCAGTATTCATAAGGCGCGAAAGCATTTTTTAATATGCCGCTTAGTGAAATGCCATAGGAAGAACGACTTTTTTGCCTATACAGCACTGTCCCATCAAGATGGTCTTGCAAATTTTTACCCACGCCCAAAACATCACTAATCACGTTTTTGCCTAAGGCCTTTAACTCAGCAGCTGGACCAATTCCTGATTGCATTAATATTTGTGGTGATCCTATAGCTCCCGCGCTTAAAATGACCTCTTTTTGGGCACTTAAATAGGCTTTTTGTTTTTTAATAACGGCGTTAACGCCTACCGCAATACCCTCTTTTATATTAATTGAAGAAACGGTAGCTTGTGTCAATATCGTAAGATTTTTGCGGCTTTTAACTTTATCAGTTAAATATCCCTTTGCGCTAGAGCATCTAGATCCATTGGTTTGAGTAACCTGATAAACACCAATACCTTCTTGGGAAATGCCGTTAAAATCAGGATTTTCGGGGGTGCCAGCAAGTACTCCAGATTTGACGTAATCAAGTGTGACTGAATTGACATGCTTTAGATCAATCACAGATTGCGGGCCGCCGCTACCATGTAACCTAGAAATACCACGCGCATTGTTTTCGCTTTTTCGGAAGTAGGGTAGAACCGATTGCCAGTCCCAGCCTGACGCGCCATTTAAAGCCCAATCGTTGTAATTGTTGGCGTGACCGCGAATATAACACATAGCATTGATGGAACTAGAACCACCAAGTGTTTTGCCACGAGGCCAATACATGCGGCGATTATTCATCCCCTCTACAGGAGCGGTATTATATCCCCAATTAATAGACGATAAATGATTCATTACTGCTAAACCAAATGGAATATGTATGGCCGGATGAGTATCTCTTTTACCCGCTTCAAGCAAACAAACGCTGTTGCTTGGATCCTCAGATAAGCGGTTAGCTAATACACAACCTGCCGAACCCGCGCCTACAATGATATAATCGTAATGACTTAACAATAGATGTCCAATACAATGATTTTATGCTGCCATAGTACAGAATCGAGAATATTTAGCAGCACAAAATTAACGCCAATCAAGTTCAATTACTAATTTTTGAGTGCTTTCGCTGGTTCCACACATTTCATCATATGGGGTGTTTTGCTTTAGCCAAACCTTGTCAAATTTTTGCTTAGAAACGTGCTGCTTTATTTCGATGAGTGACTGAAAATTATTGCTATTGCGGTATTCGTCTCTGAGCATTTTTTCAGCTGAGTGTTCACCAATACCGGCTACAAATGTGCCACCTTCTATGGATTCTATATACAGATTCATATTTTGCCTTAACGTTATTTGAGGGTCTGGTAATTTAAACTGCAAGTAAGGCAGATTGGATCAGGAACCCCACCATTTGTTCTTGCAAACGAGCAGGCCTGCGTCTTCTAAACAAACTTTTAGCTTAACGCGATCAGCTAAATTAAGGAAATCTCCCACGAGTATTTTGGTGTTTTTATTACACAGCATAATTTTGGGCAACTCCCAATTATTGTTAGTTTCATAATAATAGATATCAAGTTGTTGGCGTTGAAAAACGACAGTCCGCTTTTGTTTGCGAGAACCCAAAGTAACCGTGATGTTTTCAGAATTAATATCGATTATTTGCCGTGAGTAAGTAAATAGTGACACTCTGTACATCAAAAAAGCGAACAAACCAACTTCTAAACCCGCAAATGGTAACACTAACCATACACCTAAAAAGCTCCAAAGAATGGCTATAAACATAACAAAGGTCACCATGATAATTATTACCCACTTTGTTTGTTGCCAAGTAGCAGAGCGATTAGGCGATAAGGTGATTAACATGTTGTCGTTATTTTGAGCCTTAACTATCATATTCTTTTACCTTGGGTATCATAGCGTTTTTGTTTTTTATCGCCAACTGCCCAATTAGGTTATGGCAAATAATAGTTAAGGTTTTACATTGTTAGCGCGATTACCATCATAGTTCAAGCTTCTTCCTATAAAAACTTTATTGACCTTTGTACGGTTATGCTGACTGCACATCATGCATGCCAATACCACCGGTATTAAATACGGTTGCTGTTTATTTTTAGGCGTAGTGAATCCTGATAATGGGGCTAGCAGGCTTACCGATTTTTTAGCACGTTACTGAAGACATAAAAAAGAAAATAGGCCTTTGCTTACAAAGGCCTATTTTATAGATGGGCTATTGACTACGGCAATATTAACTAAGGACTAAACTAATTCAGTAATTAGCGCAATTAACGCCAACAGAACAAATCCAATAACCATTCGTAATGTCAGCGTGGCTGCACTGGCATCGTCGTTATGATTGGCTGCAGGTAAAAGTGCAAAGGCGGCTTTGGCTTGACGCTGAATAACGCTCGACGCATAGCCAAATCCTGCAAACACGCGTTTGCCAGCACTTGGCATTAGTCTACGATACAAATACTCAAAGTCTAGGTTAACTGACTTCAACTCAGGTGGATATAATCCTTGTTTATTCAGCCACACAAAGGCAAGTGCAGAAAAGAACAACAACTGTAGTTGAGTAAGTACGTGCGTTACGTCATAGGGTACATAGTCATTTTCCCATGGTAACAGTTGATACAATATCTCAGGGTAACTACCAATCAATATACACAAGAATGACGCTATCCCCATGGCGATTAACATATTAGTAGGCGCTTCCTTAGGACGTAAACCTGAATCATGTGCAAAGAATGCAAAAAATGGAATTTTAATGCCAGCATGGTGAAAGACCCCAGCTGAAGCAAACAATAGCATTAACCATAAATACTCATGACCCGCTTCAATCATCGCAGCCATAACCATGCTTTTACTAACAAAGCCACTAAATAATGGGAAGGCCGAAATTGACGCCGCACCCACTATACAGAATAATGCTGTTTTCGGCATGGTTTTATGCAAGCCACCTAAATTGGAACCGTTAATATGGCCTACACGCGTTAATACTGCGCCCATGGTCATAAACAGTAAACCTTTAAATATGACATCGTTGAAGGCGTGTGCAACGGCTCCGTTCATTGCCAAAGCTGTGCCTATACCAATACCACATACCATAAAACCTAATTGGTTTATTAAGCTGTAGGCGAGTACTTTTCGAAGGTCGTTTTCAATAACCGCATAAAAAATCGGGAAGCAGGTCATAGCCGCACCAATATAAACCAATGCTTCTTCGCCCTGAAAGGTGCGAGCCAGCATGTAAATAGCGACTTTTGTGGTAAAAGCCGACAAGAATACTGTGCCTACAGGCGTCGCTTCTGGATAGGCATCGGTAAGCCATGTATGTAAAAACGGAAATGCCGCTTTTATGCCAAAGGCAAACAAGAATAAATAAGAGCCAAAGTCATTAATGCCTATTTGCGTAATGCTCATATTGCCAGTTTTCTGATAGTGCATAATTGCCGCAATAAGCAAGGCCACGCCCGACAATATTTGAATCATTAAATAGCGGATACCTGCCAGTTGCGAAGCCTTGGTGCGTCTTGCGAAAACTAAAAACGCTGAAGTAAGTGCTAATAGCTCCCAAAAAATAAATAAGGTTAAAAAGTCACCTGCAAAGACAGCGCCAACTGCACTACCTGCGTAGGCAAGCCCTGACACGAACTGCACACGATCTTTTAAATGCATGGCGTAAATTAAACAAATAAAACAAGCAATATGAAACAAGTATGCAAACAGTAAGCTCAGTTTATCTACTTTGACTATTTCAAGAGTGAAAATATGTAACTGAACGTTTATAGCGCTTGGGTCTAAATTGAGAAATAACCAAATTCCATTAATAAGCGGCACTAAAATAAGAATATAACGCCACTTCATAGGTAGCACTAATGCCACCAGTGCGGCTAAGAAAAAAGGGATAAAAGCAGGAATTGCGTAACTCATTATTGCTTATCTCCTGCGCGCAAATCTACGTCGTCTGTATTGTTATGTGCGGTTTCATCAAGTCTATCGTCGTAATAGGTTTCTTTTCGCATTAATACTAATCGCATAAGCTTTGCCAATACCACTAACACTACGCACGCGACAAATCCATAGATAGCGTAAAACGCTGGAATTTCTTCAAAAGAAACATAAATATGTCGATGCACTATGAAATCAAAACCCACTAATAAGGCACAAATAATATAAAACGAATATAAAATTATATTGACGTTTTTCGGTTTATCAAAAAACGACGGTGCTTCTTGCGAGGCGCTGGTGTTGTGCTTTTCATTATCGTGTTGATTTTGCATATTCAAGGCCCCGTTTATTCCGTTAATGTAAGAGATAATTGATAAAACACTGACGGATCAAAAAACAAATAAAGAGTCATAATAGTCGGTATTGCCATGCCAATCATACAAGCTACCGGTGCTTCTTTTACCTGTTGATAGGCATTATTTTGCATAAAGAATCCGCGCATTGGAATGCTGAGTAAATAATATGTATTTAACAGTGAACTTGCGCCTAAAGCTGCAAGAACAGACCAAAACACCCAATCGTTGTTTTCAAAGCCTAAACTACCAGATAATAAATACCACTTACTCCACATGCCGCCAAAGAATGGAATACCTAAAATACTCAGCGTACCTATGGTAAATACGGTAAATGTAAACGGCATTGCACGGCCCATACCATCAAGTTCGCTAACTGCCTTTTTGTGCATAGTGACTAAAATTGCGCCGGCGGCAAAGAACAAGGCAATTTTACCAAAAGCGTGCATCGCAATATGCATGCTAGCGCCTATGACTGAATCTTTTGTTGCTAACAATGCGCCAAGTACAATGTAACTTAGTTGACTAATAGTAGAGTAGGCGAGACGTTCTTTTAAATTATCTTTTGTTAGGGCAATAAGAGAAGCCACAACAATCGTAAATATAGGGATCCAAATGAGTATTTGATTTGCCCCTGAACTCGTAATAAATTCAGTCCCGAATATAAATACCACCACTTTTACGACCGTGAACACACCCGCTTTCACAACCGCAACGGCGTGCAGCAAAGCGCTCACTGGCGTGGGTGCGACCATTGCTGCGGGTAACCATTTGTGCATTGGCATTATGCCGGCTTTGCCAATGCCTAAAATAAATAATAACAATAAGGGCAGCACCCAAGCAGGGTCCATGCTGTCTTGCAATATACCACCTTGCACAAATTCTAAGTTACCCGCTATAAAATAGACGGTTATCATGGCGGGTAAAAAGAATAGAATAGATGAACCCATTAAAATAAGAATGTATTTGCGACCGCCTTTCTTGGCCTCACGCGTGCCTGCGTGCGTCACTAATGGATAAGTTGATATCGTTAAAAACTCATAGAAAATAAATAAGGTAAACAAGTTATCTGAATAGGCAACCGCCATTACGCCAGCAATAGCCACTGCAAAGAGTGTAAAGAAGCGTGTTTGATGTTTTTCATGATGCGCGCGCATGTAGCCAATTGCATAAATAGTGGTAGCAATCCATAAGCCGCTAGCAATTAACGCAAACATATTACCAAAAGTATTCAAAGCAAATGATATAGACAAGCCCTGTATTGGTTCGGCAAATAAAAAGCCAACCTGATCGGCTTTATCTAGGTTCATGTAGAGATACACATTGATTGCAAATAATAAAGTCGCGGTAATCAGGGTAACGGCTTCTCGAACATTTGCAAACTTGTCGAGACGCGAAATAATAATCGCCCCAATAATAGGAACTACTAAGGTTGCGATTAGCCAATGAGTCAAATCAATCATTCATATTTCCTAATTGCCAACAATAGTTGAATTTAATAAGGCTTTCGCCACTGAATGCGCCGCTTCGTAAGGTAGGTCGGTAAACAAACCAAAGTATAAACAGCCTAGTGCGCCCATCCATAAGGCAATACCCATACTCAATGGTGTTTTGGCAATATTAATATCGCCACTACTTACACCCTGAATAACTATTTTTCGCTTAGAATTAAAGTACATGGCTTCAACTATTTTCCACACATAAGCAATAGCCAGTACTGAACCAATAACAACAGCAGCAACCACTATCCACTTCCCTTCAGAAATTGCGGCTTCGAGTAAAAACCATTTGGTCACAAAACCAACCGTGCCGGGTGCACCAATTAGACTTAAGCCAGCCAGTACAATAGCCGCAAATGTCCATGGCATAGAGCCGCCGAATCCACGTAAATTCGACAAGGTGGTTGTGTTAGCGCGGTACAAAATCATCCCAGCACCCATAAACAAAGTGGCTTTTATAAGCGCGTGATTAAACAAATGCAAAATGGATGCGGTAATACCACTTTCATTGAGTAAAGATATGCCAATGATCATGTAACCAATTTGAGCAACACTTGAGAAGGCTAACAAGCGCTTAAGCTCTATTTGTTGCCAAGCTCGATAAGAACCGTAAATAACAGCAACACAACCAAGCGAAAGCATAATTTGGGGTAAAAATAAGTCTTTCCAGTAGTCTACCGGGTATAAATTGAACAACACTCTTATTAAGGCATAAATGGATACTTTGGTGGCCGTTGCTGACAAAAATATACTCACCACAGAAGGCGCATGACTATAGGCATTAGGTAACCAACTGTGCAGTGGGAATACAGCTGCTTTCAAGCCAAGCCCTAATACGATAAATATAAACCCGGTCATAACTAATTGCATGTCAGCAAATGTGTCAAACCGCGCCGCAATATCAGCAATATTTAAGCTACCTGATGCGGCAAACAAAAAGCCGACCCCAATTAAAAAGAAAGTCGCACCAATAGTACCTAGGATCAAATAAGAAAGCGCTGCCGTTAAGGCTTTACGAGATTTTCCCATACTTATTAGCGCATAGCTTGATAACGAGCTAATTTCTAGAAATACAAACAGATTAAAAATATCGCCCGTAAGTGCAATACCTAATAACCCCAATAGGCAAAGTTGAAACGCAGCATAAAAAAGGCCGTAGCTTTGTTTATCTATTTCTTTAGGTACGCTTTGAAATGCATAAATACTGGTGACGGTTGCAACACCACTCACAATCAGTGAAATAAAAGCATTCAAAGAATCAATTTTATACTCAATGCCCCAGGGCGGTTGCCATCCACCTAGTTCGTAAATGACGTGTTGACCATCAATAACTTCGTATAAAATAATAAACGACAATATAAAACAACTAAGTGACACTAAAAAAGTAAGTGCCCAGCTAATATTGTGATTTTTAACGAGCGCGGTAATGGGCGCAATAATAAGTGGAATAACCACTAACAGTATAGTGAGTTGCTCGGTCATTCGTCGCGATCCATTTCGTTTATTTGGTCTTCTTCAACCGTGTTATAAGCTTCTTTTATTCTTATGACTAAAGCAAAGCCAAGCGCTGTAGTGGCAACGCCGACCACTATCGCGGTTAGCATGAGAACCTGTGGCAAAGGGTTTGAATAAACGGAATAATCGGCGTTGACAATGGGTACGGTGCCACCCGTTACTTTCCCTAAGCTGACGTAAAACAAAATAACGGCGGTTTGAAACATGGCTAAGCCAGCCAATTTTTTGATTAAATTTGAGCGACTAATTAAGGTATACAAGCCCACCATCATAATCGCGATAATTAGCCAATAGTTAATGTGGCCTACTACGTATTCCATCATTCGGGTGAGACCCTTCTAGCAAAGGTAAAAAAGAGCAATATCATGACTGATGCGACGGTAATTCCAACGCCCAACTCAATTACAATAATGCCGATATGTTGACCCGCAAGAGGGCTGTCGGCCAACACGCTATAATTTAAAAAGTTACCACCCAGCAGCATTGAGGCAACACCAACTCCAGCGTAAAGAAGCACCCCAAAACTCGCGCATACTCTAAGCGCGGTCTCTGGAATCACTTTTAGTGCTGCGTCTAAGCCGAAAGTTAATGAATAGAGCAAAATAGAGGTCGAAAAAATAACGCCAGCCTGAAACCCACCACCAGGGCTATAGTCACCATGGAATTGTACATAAAGCGCAAACAACATCATGATAGGTGCTAACCATTTGGTCGTTAAGCGTAGAATGAGATCATTTACCATGCTCGTCTCCACGTGTTTTTACATGAAATTTACGTCGGTTGCCAAGTAACATCAGCACTCCTATTCCTGCTGTCAATACCACGGTAACTTCACCTAGTGTGTCGAAACCTCGATAGCTTGCTAAGACCGCAGTAACTAAATTAGGTACCCCCGTCTCGGCTTGACCTTGCTCAATATAGCGCAAGGCAACTTGTTGATTGGCAGGGCTTTGAATATCACCAAGCTCAGCAATATCATGTGTTCCAAAAATTAGTAAAGCACCCATAGCCGTGCATATAATAAGCGGACCTACGCGTTTTTTGCTTGTCGTTACCGCTTCGTGGCTATCTTTAATTGATGCCAGAGTAACCAACATGAGGACCGTTGAAATACCGGTACCCACCGCCGCTTCGGTAAAAGCAACGTCAGGGGCGTCCAGCACCACAAATAAGCCTGCCACTAACAAACTATACAAACCAAAAAGCATCGCCATGGCGAATAGGTGCTTGGATTTTAACACCGCTATGGCCATAACTAGCAAAAAAACCAATAAAACGAGATTGACGATTAAACTCATGATTTTTCTCGATCTATTTGGTTAACATGCACTTTTTGATTGTGTCTTAAACCCCAATTCCATGCGCTGTTAGCAAGTGCATACGATGACGTAGGGCTAGTAAACGCTAAAAACAAAAATATCAGCATCAATTTTGCGATAACGATGAAACTGGCGGTTTGTAAGCTCAAGCCGAATAAAATTAGAAAGGTGCACAAAGTATCCGTTACGCCAACGGCGTGCAGTCGCGCGTAAGTATCAGGCAATCTAATAATACCGATTCCACCTATTATGCCTAAAACACAACCGAGTCCAATTAAGATAAAACTAATACTATCGATAATAATTAGGCTCATTCTTGTTCTTCCGTCTCAATTTTACTATTCGCAAAAAACTTACCGCGTTCAACAAGTCTTAAAGCGGCAATGACGCCTACGAAATTAAGAAGTGAATAGAGAAGGGCTATGTCGAGTAAATCGTGACGACCGCCAAAAAATGCAAATAAAGCGACTAGTAATACGGCTTTTGTGCCGAACATATTGACCGCTAAAATTCGGTCAAATACTGTAGGCCCTAGCAAGGCCCTACATACCGCTAACGCCATAGCGACCATAATGGCTAGGGCCGCGGCTAGAAAATATATACTCATGATTTATGTGCTTCTATCGGCTTTATGGAATATTGCTTAGGCATAATGTTTAACATATCGTCATTTGCTAAATCTTCAGCGCCTTTTGCACTTATAGTGTGTATTAGTAAACTATTATCTGACAACGCAATACTTGAAGAGCCCGGTGTTAGCGTAATGGCATTCGCATATAAGACCTTTGCCACATCATCTTTAAACGGCATGGGAATAGTAACAAAAGTAGACTCTACAGGGCGAATACCTAAGATTCTTAAGCATACATCGATATTTGATTGAACGACCTTTACTGCCAATTTTAAAAAGAAGGAGATAAAGCTACCACCGAAAAAGAAAGTGAAGCGCTCTTGATCAACCTTTAACATTCGGCTCGTAATCCACATAGTAAAACCGATTGAAAAAACACCAAAAGCGAGCATAAGGGGTTCAAACATACCTGATAGTAATATCCAAATAACCATTAGAATAAGGACAAGTCGTACTTGATGATTCACACATTGCTCCTTTTGTTTTTATTATATTCAGCTAGCGTTAATGGACTACTCTTTATTTTGAAATGTACACGTGATGTTACATTCCATAGCCTAACTTACTCTGAACTATCGTTAGTAAAATTGATAATTAGGTTCAAAGAGCATTGTTTTTGAACACATTTTGATTACTAAATAGCTTAGTATAAAGCTCGATAAAAAAGTTAAATTAGATACGCTAACTTAACAAGTTGTTTACGCGATTACAATCATGAGTTGAGTAAAAGTTGGTGTTTACATCAGTTTAAACTGAGTGTTTGCTTTTTTTCCGTAATTTTGTCTCTAATCACGTTACAAAATTAGATACTATAGGCGGGATTGAAGATATTGATTTTGGTTTTACGTTATTCGATGTAAAGGCATGAAGTTATTCAATATTTTGCATTATTTGCGATGCCTCATATGGACAGTAGGGATAGACATAAAAAAGGCGCTCTAGTGAGCGCCTTCAGGGATACTGTTTTATGTCTTTTATGACATTATTGAAAATTCATTAATTATTAATTTTCAATAAGTTTACTGCCAATTTCGATACGTCGAGGTTTTTGTGCTTCAGGCACTACACGCTCTAAGTCGATATGTAGCAGACCATGTTGCAAGTCGGCAGCGAGTACTTTTACATTATCGCCTAACTGAAACTTACGTTCGAAATTACGCTCGGATATTCCCTTGTGCAAAAACTTACGTTCAACATCTGATGCTTCTTGCTCGGGCGTTTCTTTGTTACCACTAATTTGAAGCGTATTTTCTTGCACTTCAATCGTAACGTCTTCTTTTGCAAACCCGGCAACGGCCATGGTTATACGATATTTATCTTCGTCTAATAATTCAATATTATACGGTGGGTATGTTGTTTGTTTTTCTTGGCGACTTGCGGCATCAATCATAGATGCTAAGTGATCAGAGCCAATAAATGAACGGTAAAGTGGTGATAAATCGATAGTTCTCATAGTCATATCCTTCCTATTAAGCAATATGTAGTTTGGTTAAAAGATTACCCCGACCATTCGGCGATAATCACTGT